>Ga0115013_10002059_pt1 | contig 11348 bp, 7 predicted proteins | sample SouAtlMetagenome_2_FD_88686 | JGI IMG/M metagenome (GOLD analysis project Ga0115013, IMG submission 88686) | Marine eukaryotic phytoplankton communities from Atlantic Ocean - South Atlantic ANT15 Metagenome | ecosystem: Environmental > Aquatic > Marine > Oceanic | place: South Atlantic Ocean...
CTCTTACTGCATCCTTGTCAAAGCTATTTGCAGCTTCAAATGCTTCTTTCCATACATAAACTGCAGCTGAAGCTTGTGCAGATTGATAAGGAACAGAGCTGTAACTTGGATGAGCTTTTATGAAGTCAGCATTCCATTTTGCAGCATTTCCAAACATGGCATCTTTTTTATCAATGTTTGGTGTCCATTGTGTTGGGCATAGAAAACCAGTTGATGCATTTGGAAATTTTTCATGTACTTTTGCTGCTTCACAGTGAGTTAATGCAATAATTGGAACATTAATTTTCATTTCATCAATTTGTCTTGCAGCAGTAGCAGCACCTTTTGAGTGACCTGATACGATTAAAATATCTGGTTTAAGTGCTTTTACCTTTGTTAAAGTAGTAGACATATCTGATAAATCTGCAGGTAACTGATCATCAATTATTAATTTCATATCATAATCTTTGATTAACTCTACTAAACCAGCTCTAATATCCATTGAAAATGGATCACCTTCAAATGCCATAGCAACCTTAGTGTCACTAGGTGACTTGCCAATGCTTTTCTTTTGGTCGGCTGCAAAATGAACAGCACCTGGAAGATAGAGGTCAGTTGTTGAGAGTACAGCGAATAGATACTTATAGCCCTGAGTAAATAATGATCTTGAAGCACCTTCAGCTTCAATCATCGGCACACCAAATTTTTCTGAAACTGGTGCAATTGCTTTAGTCATTCCTGAACTGTATGGACCAAGCATATAGTCAACACCATCCTGTTGAATAAGTCTTTCAGCTAACTGTGCCCCTCTAGCAGGAGTTGATTCATCATCGTAGTATTTTACTGTTAATTTATAAGATTTTCCACCAACTTTAACACCCCCAGTTGAGTTAATTCTGTCAACAGCAAAATCATAGCCTCTTTGAGTATGTAAACCGTTAGTAGCGTATTTACCAGTAAGTGAAAGTGCAGATCCTAAAGTAATAGTATCGCCTTCAACTTTAGCTAACGCAGTTCCAACAAATCCAGTAATAGAAATTACCAATGCTGAAAATACGCTAATAGCATATTTTAAAAACATAATTTTCTCCCTAAAAAAATTTAAATATTAATTTTATTTAATGAACTTATAGCAATAGGCAAATAAAAAAAAATTAAAATCAAAAAAAAAAAAATTTGATATTACAAATTTAACAATACAAAAATTTATTTTAGTTAAATATAATAACTAAAACTATTGATGTAATTAATAAGAATATAGCAAACAATTCTTTGAATGATGGCCTTTCTCTGAAAAAGAAAATTGAAATTAATACCGCAATTACTAATTCGATTTGCCCTAAAGCCCTTACTGGAGCTACTGCATTGGCAGAAAATGCATAAAACCAACATGCAGTTGTGATCGCTCCAAACAAGCCCACTAAAGAAGATCCCCTCCAATGAATAAATGTTAAAATAAGTTCCTCCCTAGCGTATTTTCACATCCAGACCCCCATAATGAGTGTTTGTATTAATACAGAAATACCTCCAGTAATACTTGCATTTATTATTAGATTGTCATTTTCAAGCGAATCGGTTGCAGCTCGAAAAGCAACGGTACAGAACCCCAAAAAAGCTCCACTTCCAATCCCTAGTGCGGCTTGTTTTGTTAACAGTGATTTATAGAGATTATAGAGAGTTAATTTGCTTTTTTGCAAAGAAAGAAGAAAAACGGCAATCACACCCAATAATATTGCAAAGCCTAGCTTGGGGTTGACTATATGACCAAGTATAATGGCCTCAAATATTGCTGCTTGCAGGACTTCTGTTTTTGAAAAAGCTGTTCCTGCCGCGAAAGATCTGTGAGAAAAAAGTGTTATTAATAAAACGGTAAATATAATTTGAGTAATTCCAGCGATAGTAACCCAGAAAAAAAACTTTAAATTTAAAATTGGAATAGAGACATCAAATATAAATGAATAAGCAATTATCCATGCCCAAGCAAAAGGTATTGCATAACTAAACCTTACAAAACTTGCTCCTAGATTACCTAATACTGGTTGTAGATTTTTTTGTTGGGCAGTTCTTAAGCTTTGGGATAACGCAGCTGCTATAGTTACCCATATCCAAACGTACATAATATAAAACCTATTTTAGGATGAATTAAACTTTATTATCCTATTTTAGTTTATTCAAAAAAATTATGCTATTTAATAAATGTTCCATTATTTAATTGGGTAAAAGCCTCCTGAAGTTCTTCATGAGTGTTCATGACTATTGGTCCATGCCACGCAACAGGTTCCTTAATTGGAGTTCCAGAAATCAAGAGAAACCTAACTCCATTTTCACCAGCTTGGACAGCTACTTCGTCCCCGCTATCAAAAACCACTAAAGTTCTATTACCTGTTAAATCTCTAAACTCAATTTCTTGGCCATTGAATTCTTTTTCAACTTTTACACCTATAGGATTAGAAGCATTATGAAAGTTTCCATTACCTTCAAAAATATATGCAAAGCCTTGCCTTCTTGTATCAAATGGGAATTTTTTATATTTTAATGGGGGAATATAAATATCAAGGTATTCTGGTTCTGCAGCAATACCGTCAACTGGGCCTTTATATCCTCTATAATTTCCAGCTATAACTTTAATTGTAGTTCCGTCATCGTCAACTATTGATCTTATATCTTTTGATTTAATATCCTGATACCTAGGAGCAATCATTTTTTGGCTTGATGGCAGATTTGCCCATAATTGGAAACCGTGCATCTGACCACTACTGTTACCCTTTGGCATTTCTTGATGAATAATGCCTGATCCAGCTGTCATCCACTGAATGTCACCATCGCTTAACAACCCATTATTACCCAAGCTATCAGCATGCTCAACTGTACCACTTAAAACATAAGTAATTGTTTCTATTCCTCTATGTGGGTGCCAAGGAAATCCCTTTAGATATCTCTCGGGTTCATCATTTCTAAAATCATCCATCATTAGAAAAGGATCAAAAGGTTTCGTATCACCAAAACCAAAGACACGATGGAGATTAACACCAGCACCTTCCATGGTGGGTTGAGCTAATCTAGAAAATTTTACAGGTCTAATAGACATTTATTAATTCCAATTTTATAATTACCTAATTGATATAGACATTAATTTTATAAAAAAAAGATGTTTATTATTTTGTGCTTAATGTATGTTTTTAATGATTAAAAAACAAACATCTCATTCATAAGAAAATTTTGGAATCAGCACTTTTATACGAATTTATTTCAAATCTTAATATCTATATTGTTATATTCTTAATATTTACCTTTTTTATATCTGGTTTGATAAAGGGTTTTCTAGGCTTAGGTCTTCCATCCTCTGCAATGGGGCTTTTAACACTTGTTATTGAGCCAATCCATGCAATATCAATTATGGTTGCACCGATAATATTTACAAACATAGCACAATTTGTAAGAGCTCCAAATCCACGAAAGACAATGAATGATTTTAAATATTTTGCATTATTAATTATAATTAGTATTTTTCTTACATCATTTTTTATCAAAAGCTATCCAACAGAAGTCTTAACTGTGGCAATAGGTTTTGCTATGATTATTTTTTCAATAAACCAATTATTTGGAGTCAAGATTACAATAGGGCCAAGTAAAATTTGGCATGTTTTAATGGGGATTATATCAGGAGTTTTGGGCGGATTAAGTTCAATTTGGTCTCCACCTGTTGCAATGTATTTGATAGCTAGGGAATACACCAAAGATCAGTTTATAAGTATTACTGGTTTTCTCTTTATGGTAGGCGGTGCTCCACTTGGTTTAGGTTTATATTTTGCTGGAGTTTTAAATTATTTAGTAGTGATCCAATCATTTGTTGCTTTAATTTTTGTTCTGATTGGATTTAGATTTGGAGAAATATTACGAGGTTATATTTCACAAAAGGTTTTTAGGTATTGTGTTCTTATTGCATTTTTACTGATGGGAGCCAGATTAATTTTTGAAGGATTAATGTAAAATAATAATTTAGACTTCTTGTAAATAAACAAATTGACTCTTTGTTTCTTTTTTGTATTCATAAACTATGGTTATTAATGCAAGCATTTCTGGAACCCCGTCAAGTTTAAGAAAAGTTCATAGAATGATGGCTCTCCGAAATCTATTACATGATGGTAATTGCTCAAGAAAATCATTAGCAAAAAAACTTGGAATTTCTTCGATGGCTATGACGCGCATTTCTGGGGATCTAATAAATGCAGGATTGGTACTCGAGAATGGATTTATAAAAAATGATAATATTCCGGGTCCAAATCAAATAAACTTAACTATAAATAAAAATTCTGTCTTTGGTGTTGGGATAGTTTTATCCGCTTTTAAAACTGAAATTGGTATCGTTGGAGCTAATGGAGAAATAATAGAATCACAAAACATTGAATTAGAAGATATTTCTGATGGTATGAAAGCATTATCAATTCTTATACAAAAAATAAAAGAATTAATAAAATTTAAGCACATAGAATATTCAAGAATTTTAGGTGTTGGTATTTCAGTTGCTGCAGATTTAGATGTTTCAAAAAAGAAAATTTTAGGTGCTGGCTATTTGGGATGGAAGCCATTCGACATCAAAAAAACTGTTGAAGATCAACTTCTATTGCCAACTTTTATTGAAAAAATACCTAATGCTTTAATTTTATCTGAAACATCGATTGGATGTGCAAAAAAATTAAATAATATTTTGCTTTTACACTCTTCAACAGTGCTTGGGGCTTCTTTAATAATAAATAATGAAGTTGTTGATGGTGCATATTCAAAATCTGGAAGGGTAGGTCATTTTAACGCACATAAAACCGAATTAATTTGTTCTTGTGGGAGAAATGATTGTCTTAATTGCGTTGCATCTGGTTGGTCAATTTTAGTTGAGGCTGGAATGATTGAAGATAAAAAATATAAGCCTGAGCTTGTACCTGTTTATGCAAAATTACTTAATAAAATACTTAGCAATAAAGAAGGACATATGGTTTCAGAAAAAATCAATAAACTTTTTTATAGTGCGGGTAAAACTCTTGCATTAAATTTAACAAAAATAAATCAAATAATTGATCCTCAAATAATTATACTTGCAGGATTGCTGTCCAAATCAACTCATTATTCATCTGGTATTAAAGATACTCTTAGGAGCCTTGGAACAGATGGAATTTCAGCTCTTTCAAAATTAAAATTAGGTAATGTTTACATCATACAGGCCACATGTTTTATGCCTCTTTTGAAAACAATTTTTACACCAAATTTTAATTTTGAAGAACTCTATCATTCTTCACTCTTGGTAGAGGAAAACATAGCAAACAAAAAGGTAATAGCATGATTAATTTCTGCATTAGATTTTCTTGTTTGTTCAATACTTTTTTAATTTTATTGGGAGAATAAAATGTCAAAAATTAAACAACTAATTATAGTTTCAGCGACGTTTATTGGAATGATCTTTTCAATATCTTTAGCTAATGCTGATACTAAACTTTCTATAGGTTCTTGTCCTATTGGATGTACTGCCTACACATGGTCAGCTGGAATTGCTGATGTAATAAATAATAATGTACCTGGTGTTTCATTAACTGCTGAGGAAACTAAAGGATATGTAGCAAATATTAAACTTTTACAGAACAAAGAGTTAGAAATATCAATGGCCACAACATTATCATCCTATCAAGCTTATGCAGCTGAAGGGCCTTATGAAGGAACCGAAAAAGGAAAAATTCTCAGTTGGATGGGCATAGCACCTGTTGCAATGCATATTATTACTCTTGAAGATAGTGGTATTAATTCAATGGAGGATTTAAAGGGTAAAAGAGTAGGTATGGGTCAACCAGGTGGGGTTTCAATGCTTGATGCTGATGCAATGATGGAAACACTTGGCTTAAAAGAAGGTGCAGATTTTAAAGCTTTTAGAATTAAGCTTGGAGCAATGGCAAATGGTTTGGCAGATGGTAATTTAGATGCAGCACTTTGGAATGGAAGTTTTCCTTTACCACCAGTTAAAAAACTAATCGCTTCCAGAAAAGTAAAGCTTATTCCAATTCCAGATGCATTTTTTGAAAAGCATCAGGCTAAATACCCTCCATATGCAAGATTATCTATTCCAGGTGGAACATACAAAGGAATTGATAATGACACACCATCATTTAGCCTTGCAAATGGTATGGTAATTTCAAAAGATGTTCCTGAGGATATGGTCTACTCAATGACAAAAGCAATTTTTGAAAACCTTGATAAACTTAAATCAGTTCATCCTGCTTTTGGAAAAGTAAACAAATCTACTGTATTGAACGGATTTGGAGCTCCACTGCATCCTGGCGCACTAAAATATTATAGAGAAATAGGCGTTCCAGGAATTGAAGATTTTGTAAAAAGAACTTCAAACTAAACATTTAATTCATATGGGGATATTTTCCCCATATGAATAATCTACAAAACTTATAGGAATTTTTGAATGGATAGCAGACCAAATATTGTGCTTATTCAAGCTGATCAACTTACATCACAAGTGTTACCAATGTATGGAAATAACATGGCTATAGTTCCAAACATTTCATCTTTAGCTGATCAAGGTATTACTTTTTTAAACTCTTATTGTAACAACCCAGTTTGTGGTCCTTCAAGAGCATCTATGATGTCTGGTCAACTATCATCTGAGGTAGGATGCTACGATAATGCTGGAGAGTTTCTTTCTTCAGTTCCTACTTTTGCACATTATCTGAGAGATTTGGGTTACAAAACTTGCTTGTCTGGAAAAATGCATTTTGTTGGTGCTGACCAATTACATGGTTTTGAAGAAAGGCTAACAACTGATATATATCCCTCTGATTTTGGATGGACAGCTGACTGGAGTCAACAAGATGAGCCGTATGCTCCTTCGAGAATGAGTCTTAGATCTATCGTAGAGGCTGGTTTATGTAAAAGAAGCTTGCAGATAGATTATGATGAGGATGTTTGCTATCAGGCAGTCCAAAAAATTTATGATTTTGCAAGGGATAAGAACAGAGATCCTTTTATGCTTATGGCTTCTTTTACTCATCCCCACAATCCTTTTGTGACTACACAAAAATATTGGGATCTTTATAATCATAATGATATTAGTATGCCTAAAATACCTTGGTCTCCTGTATCATCAAGAGATCCATGGTCTCAACGTTATGCATTAACAATTAGGGAAGATGAGCATAATGTAACAGAAGAGGATTTGAGAAATTCAAGGCATGCATATCTTGGTATGGTATCTTATTTTGACAGTCTTATAGGAAGAATAGTTAATACTCTTAAAGAATGTGATTTTTACGAAAATACATACATTTTTGTGGTTGCTGATCATGGGGAAATGCTTGGTGAGAGAGGAACATGGTTTAAATTTCTTCCCTTTGAATGGTCAGTAAGGGTCCCAATTATTGCCTCAGGACCTAATATGGTTAAGGGTAAGGTAGAAAGTCATTACACCTCTTTGGTTGATTTATTGCCTACTTTTGTAGACTTGGCTAATGAAGGTAAAAAATATGAATTTTCAGATAATTTAGATGGAAAGTCACTAGTTAATTTCATGAGAGGTGAAAATACAAATATTCCAAATGAATTAATGTTAGAGTTCACTGGAGAAGGTGTTTATGCCCCTGCACTTATTTTTATAAGAGATGGTATTAAATATATTCACTGCAGGACAGACCCACCTATGATGTTTGATTTAAATTCAGATCCTGATGAAACGAAAAATATAGCAACAGATTCTTCTTATTCTAAGTTAGCAAATGAAATGAAAGCTCAAATAGATAAAAGATGGAATTATGACGAACTAGAAAATAAGGTTATAAGATCTCAAAAGAGGCGTCTTTTTGTTCAAGATACATTGCTGAAAGGTAAATGGACTGGTTGGGACCACCAACCTTTTGTAGATGCCAAAAAAGCTTATGTTAGAGGAGCAATAGACCCAAGTACTACTGCGACTAAAGCAAGGAGGCGGTACCCATTTGTTGAGACAGTAGAACCGCATAATCCAAGAAAAAAATAATTGAGTAAAAATGATAAATGTAATTGATAAAATTATAGCGTGCCCTCCAATTTGGATAATCAGAATAACTGCAGCTTCAATTCTTTCTTTATTTAGTATTTATACTGCATTCTTTGGAGTTTTCCCAGATATGATACAGAGATCATTTCATATTGGGATAATACTATTTCTAGTCTATTTATTTCCTCTTCAAAACTTATCATTTAAAGATTTATTTAAATCTTTTAAATCGTATTTTTTCATCATGGCTTCATTGATAAGTTTATTAGTAATGTTTTACCAAATAATTTTTTTTGATGCGATAAATGATCGTTATGGTGAATTAACAAATTATGAATTTTATCTAGGTCTAGCTGCAACATTTTTTCTTCTTGATGCAACAAGGAGAACAATAGGATGGTCAATTTCAATACTTGCAATAATCTTTTTATTATATGCTTTATTAGGCAATTATTTTCCAGGTGAAGCAGGTCACAGAGGATATAGTTTACATAGAGTAATGTCACATTTGTATTTGGGTGGGAGTGGAATTTTTGGAACCCCTTTAGGTGTAACTGCAACATTTGTAATTTTAATCGTGTTGTTCGGAGCAGTTTTAGAGAATTCTGGGGCTGGAAAAGTTTTAATGGACATTGCAAACTCTTTAACTGGCAAATCAAGAGGTGGGCCTGCAAAGGCGGCAGTTGTTGGCTCAAGTTTAATGGGAATGATATCTGGGACTGCAGTCGCCAATGTCTTAACAACTGGAACTATTTCAATCCCTTTAATGAAAAGGACAGGTTATAGACCTGAAACAGCTGGTGCAATTGAAGCAGTTGCATCTACTGGAGGCCAATTAATGCCACCTGTAATGGGTGCTGCAGCATTTCTAATGTCAGATATGACTGGAATTTCCTATTATGAGATTGCAAGAGCAGCTCTTTTACCAGCAATTTTATATTACATAGTTCTTTTTTCAGTAGTTCATATTGAAGCAATAAAAAGAAATATTCCAATTATTGATACAAAAGATATCCCTTCAATATGGGAAACTTTGAGACAAGGAGGTCATTTACTTTTATCCTTACCAGTATTCATTTACATGATGTTTGATGGATATTCTGTAATGTATGCTTCAATTTGGTCTCTTATGATGGCGGTTGCATTAAGTTATTTAAGAAGAGCAACCTGGCTTACTCCTAGAAAGATTATTCGTACAATTGAAAATGGAGTGGAAGCAGTTATCCCAGTAGCAACGGCTTGTGCTTGTGCTGGAATTATTATTGGAATTATTACTTTAACTGGCCTTGGATTGAAATTCTCATCTCTGGTTATATCATTATCAGGTGGTAACATATTTTTGGCATTGTTATTAACAATGATAGCTTCATTAATACTTGGAATGGGTTTGCCAACAGCAGCAGCATATATTTTAGTGGCAACACTTGCTGCGCCAGCATTAGAACAACTGGGAATCAATCAGCTAGCAGCTCATTTATTTGTTTTTTATTCTGCTATGTTATCATCAATTACACCACCAGTAGCTTTAGCAGCTTACGCAGCTTCAGGACTTGCAAACGCTAATCCTTTTCGGATTGCTTTAGTTTCATGTCAATTTGGAATAGCAGCTTTTATTATACCATATTTTTTCGCATTTAATCCTGTTTTGATAGGGATAGATGCATCGATACAGATGATTCTTTGGGCTGCATTTTCTGCTATTTTTGGTTCTTTATGTTTATCAATATTTATCCAAGGATGGTTGATCTCAAAATTACTTTTAATAGAAAGATTAGGTTATATAGTTATAACGTTTTGTTTATTAAGCGTATCTTTTACAACAGATTTAATTGGATTTGCTTTACTTATAGTATTAATTTTTTTCCATTATTTTGTTAGGAATTCAAAAAGGCAGATAGTGTGAAGGCAGTTTTTGTTTTATTAGATTCCCTTAATAGAAATGCCTTGGAGGTATATTCAGATAAAACAAATATTAAGACACCTAACTTTAAAAGATTTCAGGAAAAATGTATAACATTTGACAATCACTATGTCGGAAGCCTTCCTTGTATTCCGGCAAGAAGAGACCTCCATACAGGAAGAATAAATTTTTTACATAGAAGTTGGGGCCCACTAGAACCTTTTGATGATTCTTTTCCTGAGATCATGAAAAATAATGGTGTTTATTCTCACATAATTACTGACCATCATCATTATTTTGCTGATGGTGGGGCAACATACCATCAAAGATATTCCTCTTGGGAGTTAGTTAGGGGGCAAGCAATTGATAGATGGAAGGCAGAAGTAAATCCTGATTTAGATCTCTTAAAAACTAAATATCATAAAACTCAGCATCATAGAAAAAATTATATGATCAACAGAGAATATATGAATAAAGAGGAAGATTTTTGTACCCCTCAAGTTTTTTCACTTGCAGAAAATTTTTTAGATAAAAATAAAAATGAAGATAATTGGTTTCTGCAAATTGAATGTTTTGATCCTCATGAACCATTTCATGCACCAGATCGTTTTAGAAAACTTTATCCAAACAAATATGATGGGCCAATTTTAGATTGGCCAATTTATGATAGAGTGAAAGAAACGAAAGAGGAAGTTTCAGAACTAAAGGCCAATTATGCTGCCCTTGTGAGCATGGTTGATGAGTATTTTGGAAAATTATTAGATTATTTTGATAATAATAACTTATGGGAAGATACTGCTCTAATTTTGACAACAGATCACGGTTTTTTGTTAGGAGAGCATGATTGGTGGGCTAAAAATAGAATGCCTGTATATAATGAAATATCTCATATTCCACTTATGATATACCATCCAGGCCATTCAAATTTATCAGGATCAAGAATTGAATCTTTAACTCAAACAATTGATATCATGCCAACCTTTTTAGATTTGTTTAATTTAAACATTCCCAATGATGTATCAGGTAAATCTCTTTTAAATATTCTTCAAAGTGATCAACAAATTCGTAAAGCTCTAATATATGGTTACTTTGGTGCTGCTTGTAATATTACTGACGGGAAACATACATATTTTAGGTACCCAAAAAAAATGTCTGCTTCTGGACTTCATGAATATACTCTAATGCCAACAAGAATGACGTCACGTTTTTCAATAAGAGAGTTGTCAGAAATGACACTTTCTGACCCTTTTAAATTTTCAAAAGGACTTAAACTACTAAAATTAAAACCAAAGGTTTCTGAAAATAATGAGCCATTGGAAGTCCAAGGCATGACATTTGAAGATATTGGATCTCAACTATTTGACGTATCTATTGATAAAGAACAAAAGTTTCCAATAGATGACCCTGAAGTCATAAAATTTTTACTTGAAGAAATGGTTAAATTGA
>Ga0115013_10002060_pt1 | contig 11338 bp, 5 predicted proteins | sample SouAtlMetagenome_2_FD_88686 | JGI IMG/M metagenome (GOLD analysis project Ga0115013, IMG submission 88686) | Marine eukaryotic phytoplankton communities from Atlantic Ocean - South Atlantic ANT15 Metagenome | ecosystem: Environmental > Aquatic > Marine > Oceanic | place: South Atlantic Ocean...
CATAGAACCATTGCATGTCACATCACTCTACTCGTCTTTCACTGAGATAGCTACTATCTGAGGGTCAGACTCCAAAACCTATTTTTGTATGCAATACCATATACTGTAACAACCGAAAAATTGTAAGGATTTATAAAATATAAAATAAACAATGGTGTACTTATTATTATTATCCCTCCGTCGAAATTTAGGAAACAAGCGAGTAGCGTCAACAAGTTCTTGAACCTCCCAAAAACTCGTTGAAACAATAAATGCATCAATGAAAGTTCATGCAAAATGAAACACAAACCTGGTCAACATACAAACACCTATGTGGCAGATTAACAATCTCTTGTGTGTGCAGGGAGACAGCCCATTTGCAGATCAATTTTGACGTACCAAATGCGAGTTTGACGTTTGGGTGGGCGGCAAGCAGTGGTTCGCTGTCATGCATAGACTTGGGCAATCTCAGAGTGTGTGGGGGAGCCATTTGGAATCTCTGCAAGGGCAGCTCGTACTAGCAGTGGCAAGGAGCCCCACAAGAGAGCACAACTGGGGGCCAATTTAGAGCCGATGAGTGGAAACTGAGCCAAGCTCTGCGCCCATGATCCCAATGAGTCTGCAAAAAGAGCCATTTGCTGTGCAAGAAGCAGCTTGGCCACCGAGGCACTCTCCCAAAGTCATGGAGTGCATCTGAGAAGACACAGGGCAGCAGTGGTGTCAGCGCTTTTGGGGGTTCCTCCCCCTTCACCACGCGATTATTTTTAAAAAATTAAAACGTGTAACTAACGTGCACAATTTTCAACGGAATAAGGGTTCTCATGAGCCATCAACAATAAATAACTGCCTCTCATCAACGTCATCTCTAGTAGGTGCTCCCTGTCAACTTTTTCTTCTTACGAATTTTTGGCCCTTTTTGACGCTTACTTGACAACAATTTACATTTTCACAGGAACTGGATGCTTCGACGCCAAACAGATTTCTATCTGACTCATTTGAAACATCTCTGAAATACACAATGTCATCCATCGAAGAATAAGGGGAGAAGAAAGAGGTTTTAATCTAACGCTTACGAAAGGAAAGAACCCGACTTGATTGTGGGCAAACACAAAAATGATAATACGGAAGCATCGGGTTGCTTTTATCTTGCTGTTGAACGCTCTGCCACAACTCTTGGCCGAGGAGGTGTTTTCATCCTTGTCACAGGATTATCACAATGACGACGCACTTCATGATGAAATCCTCGAAGAATTAAAACATGAACAACAACCCGATACCGAGCCGTCTGATTCCAGTCAAACAGATCACAGTGTGTCATCAAACAGCGATGGCATATCGTCGTCACCGATCCAAGACGAAGAACAAGCCCAACAAAATACGCAGACAGAGCCTCGATCAAGATCGCATCAGCAAGTCAAGGAGACAATCGAAAATGACGATGGAGATCGTTTGGCATCGTCGGAGGAATACGAAGGTAATCAATTTGAAGAAGAACACATAGAAGAATATGTATCTTCTCTGCCTACCGAGGAAAGTGACATCGATGTTGATAATGAAATTACCCAAAGTGACACGGTAGATGTCGTTGAGGACCCGAAAGAGGATAGCGATGATCCCATCGATGGCGATAGTGACAGCAAAAGAAGCGACAAAAGTGCTAAGGAGCCGGAAGAGGACAGCGAAAGCACAAAGAAAAATGTTATTGCCGAAACAATGGAAGACACAATAGACGAGAATATCAATGAGGAAAGTTACGGCACAACAGAAATGGTAGAGAATATACCAGGGGGGAGCGAAGATGCCATTGATAATGAAAGTAACAAGAGTGATGATGTAGCCGAGGAAATTAATAGTAGTGATGTCATCAATCCTGATAATACAAGCAATGAAGGGGATGATTCAGCGGGAAATGACGAGGATTTCGCTGAGAAAGCTGAGGAAAACGTTAAAGTCGAGAATGAAACGTTCAATATTGAAAACAGCGAAATTGACGGTTTGAAAAACGGGGAGCACTTATTAGACAGCATACCTGATGATATCGATACTGAAATTACCCATAGCATTGATGCAACCAAAAGTGCTGAGGATGTTCCAAAGGACATGGAAGAAATCGCAAGTGAGGCAGTTCACGAAGATGGCTTTCGTATCCCAGCCTTATCTAAAACTAATACTATCGAATCAAATTTTCCTGAAGTGAACGACGCTGAACAGAATGAAAATGTTCATCGCAGGCGTTACGACCGAGGCCATACTCACATCGAAGCATCCGGCAGTACGACAGACTCATCAGAAGTAGTGGTAAATGAAGATGTTTCGGGATCATTTGGGTCGATTGGCACGACAAATACCGAAGAAGAAACAGAAGACGATGAGGTTGTGGTTATGAAAGACGCAAAGTTAGCCATTGGCACAACAAGTATCGAATCAATGGAAGATGAAGAAGGTTTAGAAGTCTCCGTAGAGAACGTCACAGTAGAGGCAACGCCTAGTCATTCAGATGCAAGCAGTATTGTGACAGAGCCTAATGAGCCCATTGATAATACTGTCATCGTAGATGTCCAAGATGAAAAACTTGAAAGCTCAGATACGGAGGGAAGCATCGGTTCCAACACGAGCTCAGGAGAAGATGTTGGTGATGAAGATGGCATTGATTCTATCGATGATGAGAAAGAAAGCACCGAAATATCAAAAGACGATGACGGGGGTTACGTCGATGAAAACGAGAAAGAAAGTGATGAAGAAGAAGATGATGAAGACTTGACGGACAAAGTTTTGGTGGACTATGCAAGTAAGGCAGCAGGTGCCTTGATCATCGAGAAAACAGATGAATTCAAGGGAACATCGAACCTTATTACTGGTGATCGCGATAAATACGCATTCGTTCCGTGCAATCAAGAGAAGAAAAATCTAGTGCTAAGCCTTTCCGAAGATATTTTGGTGAAAGAAATCAAGTTGGCCAACTATGAACGCTTTTCGTCCACGATTAAGGACTTTCAGGTTAAGGGCAGCCACACACTAGGGAAGTGGGTCGATCTTGGGACATATACAGCGAATCCAGGAAATGGAGAACAAACATTTGCGTTGAAAAGTCCGACCTGGGCGAGGTATCTCAAATTCAAATTTTTGACACACCATGGAGTCGAATGGTTTTGCACACTCAGTCAGATCAAAGTTCATGGTAGTAATATGGTGCAGGGATTCCATGAGCAATGGGAGAGCATTGAAGAAGAAAAAAGCGAAGAAGATGTTGAAGGAGATACATCCAACGTCGCTACCAAATCACCTATTATAGATGAAACAGAAACGACTGGCACAGATACAAACACAAGAGAAAGGGGGAAGAATGTAGATACTGATAGAAAATTACAAAACTCTTCAGCTATGCCAGAAGACACTCCCGAGCGAACAATAGAAGTAGGCGATTCTGATATCACCGAGAAGGAAGGTTACGTTCCTCCAAATGCACAAACAATTCCTTCCGTTTCTTCTAGACCAATACCACTCAATATGTTTCGAAATCATGCCACATTCTCTGAAATCATTCAAGGCGAAATAGGTGATGAACAGCTTTTTTCTGATCTACTTGCTCTCATTCCCCATACCAGTAGCAACTTACCCGCGCATATAAAGAATGACCTCATGTGCATGGCGGAAGACACGGAAATGAGGAGTGTTCACCAAATAGGAAGGCTAGCTATGGAATCTCTGTATTCCCTTGGGTCTAGGATAGCTGACGACATTGCTATGCTGGTGACAGATGGTGTTGACTCGAATACTATTACGTCCCTCAAAATGAACGAGTTTTCAAGTGATTATTATCAGAAAAAATTTGGAAGCAGCATCTCACCCGTGATAAATATGAATGAAAATAATATTATTGATGAATCCTCATCAAACAAAATCGAGTCGACACGGAACACTCTCGTTGGTGGTGGTACTGCAGGACTAGATGAATCAACAGAGACTCGTCAAAACAACGATACACACGAAGAGATCCGAGACGACGTCCCTGAGACGTCATTGTCCTCAAAGAAAGAGATTTCATCAATAGTGCCAGAAAGTACTTCGAATGAGGAAATGGACAAATCTCTTGATCTTGCAATCATGAAATTATTGAAAGATCTTCCTAGCGCAGAGTGTCTTGTCAATTTAGACTTTCTCGAATTTAAGAAAAAGATTTCCGCATCACGAAAGTCCACAAATAATTCTGGTGGATCACATGGAAATCGGATGATGGAACCTATATTTACAAAACTTACAGACGAGATTTTTGCACTGCAGACAAGTCTTTCTGTTCATGATCAATTCTCGAAAATGTCCGTTAGTTGTTACCAGCGTGTTATACTTGACTTGGCACTTGAAACCGAAAATCTCAGACGAGATCAAGACCAGCGACTGCGAAAGCTAGAGGAGCAAATACTAGAACCTGCAAGCATGAAAATGTTCCGGAAACTTGTCATGTCACTGGTATCCACAACAATCACGTGGATCTTTTCGGTTTTGATGTTCATTTTCCGGAATGCGAAAGACATTTGGCTACCCAACTTCTTTCGATTATGTTTATCGAAAGACGCCTATGAGATGTTCCGAGATTCGTTCCAAATAGCAAACAATTTGGTTTTGACAATATTGCATTATTCCAGCCAAGCAATCGAGATCCTTAGCACTGCACTAAAATCCAATGAATTGGCAAATAGCGACACCTACAAAGGATACCTTTCTGCATGGTCGGAATACTATGATGGTGGAATGACAGTCGTTGCTGCAGTTCTTGCGCTCCTGTTTTGTCGCATTATTATGATGTTCTCTTGGTTTCGAAGGCGGAAAAACCCGAAACCGCTTGCAAATATGTATCCAGAAGCACAATTGCGTGCGTCATCAATGGCTCTCACAAAGAAAAAGAAAAAGTCTCGAAAGAACAAATCTCGAAATGGAATCGCAATGAATGTCCGGATCGTGGAGGAAGTTTCCAAAAAATCATCTATAGAATCAATCCCTGAATTACTTACAAATCGAAGTGGGGTTCAACCAAATGTCCCGATAGTGGAAGATAATTCCATAAAATCGTCTAAAGAATTGATCCCTGAATTGGTAAAGGAAAATATGAAAGCCTTGTCATCCAACAGCACAGAACCTTTGGAAGAATCTATTCCAGAACTTCAGGATGAAGCACTTTGTGAAAAATCATCTAATAATAATATACCTACAAATCGAAGTGAAACATCATTCAATAATAATATACCTACAAATCGAAGTGAGGTTCAACCAAATAACCCAATCGTGGAGGACGTTTCCATAAAATCATCTAAAGAATCAATCCCTGAATTGGTAAAGGAAAATGTGAAGGCCCTGTCCTCTAGCGGCACAGAAACTTTGGAAGAATCTATTCCAGAACTTCAGGATGAAACTCTTTGTGAAACATCATCCAATAATGATATACCTACAAATCGAAGTGAGGTTCGACCAACTGCGAGTAGCCCATCAGTTGTATCACTAGATGGCGAATAAAGAAAAATATTATTACTTTCGCATCGATGTCAAGCAGGATATATTCTCGCGACAGCTCAAAGAGTATCCTCGTCGTGGAGGGCACTAAATAATATATTACGGCAACTCAATCTAAATGACATCCGTCACAAATTACTAAAATATTCAATAATCGCTAAATCAAAATCTTATTAACGCTACATTTTATATGAAATATATTATACATTGAAGAAGGGAGAAATGATAAATAGCTGTATCCAGAACGAAAAAGATAGCATGTTATAGGCATGCGGCAGAATAAGACAAGAGAACAACAACAGCTTGTCAGCATAGATTTTGATTTTCTATTTACTTTCATCTCAAAGGTCCTCTTGGATCGAAGCTTTAATTCCTTCCAAAAAGGCTTTGCGGGTATCGAGGGTTTGGAAATCCATGTCGTATAGTCCGTGCCAGCGAATCGTACAGTCGGGGCTGAAAATAGGCATGATAGCTCTGGCAATCATGTTTCGGCCATTGTCTCCTCCGAGCAGCAAAGCCGACCTCGGAGCGCCATACGTCGAGATGCCCATCACCCGTTGAATATTGCAAAGGCCAGGTGTCAATCCCTTTGGCAAGATCGTGATGGGCTGGGGTTCATCGGTCTCCTTTGGAAGCTCCCAGGTGTGGTGCATCAGCAGGGTTCGATCAAAGAATCCCTTCAAATTTGCAGGCGTGTTCATCCACCACGTGGGATACACCAACACTAGGGTGTCACACCATTGGAGCTTTCGGAGGTATCCACGAATGTCTCTTGGAAGTCTCCAGAGGCTCAGGGGTTTGGAATCGAAATAGGACCGATGTTCCTTGGTGGTGAGAGAGGGAGAAAACCGATCCAGTCCCAGGTCGATGCGCTGAATTTGATGGCCCTGGGCTTTTGCGGCATCTTCAACCGTCTCGGCAATAGCCTGGGAAAAGCTCTCGCTACAGGGATGGGAGGTAACCATTAGAATCTTGCGAGGAGTTCCATGATCGATTGGTGGTGGAGGTGGAAAATAGCTCACCAACTGGTTGAGCTTTGTCTGGAATTCCCGGACACCAGGAATCTCATAAATTTCGTCGAATAGGCCCATCGTGATAGACAATATAGGTGGTGCCACAGTGAAAGTAAAACTTTTCTGAAACAAACCGAAGCTTCTTACGGCGTAGAATAGAAATGGTTAAGGTATGATGCGGAATGCAACAAATGACAGCAAAGAACACGATTGTTTTTTTTTTTTTTGAAAAATGGCAAAGGCCGGTGTGTTGGCAGAAGAATTTGAATTAGCATTTATTTTCCTATCACGAAATCGCAATATTACTGGTTCAATGCATGCACGACACTAGTTCTATTGCAAAGATACCGCAAAGCACAAAGATTAGAGGCAACAAGCATCCAGCAAGACCATTTCTGTTAGCACACCTCATAGCTCTCGTGGCATTGGCATTGACGGGCGTTTGCCATTAACTATTGCATCGGAAACTCGATTTGATCGACGACAAGTCTTCGTCGTATTTGATTTCCCAAACCTTTTGTTTGCGTCCTGCGAAACCATCTTCCAAGACAAAGAACAACACCATGCTGGCCTCAGCAATCAGCCGGATTCAATTTCGGAACCCCCCGTCGATACAAAAAGTCGTCAATCACCTCAAGAACACGGTAGGGATCAATTTTTTGGCGCTGGATTTTGATTGTACAATACTAGACATTCACACGGGAGGAAATTGGAAAGGAACTCTCGAGGAACTCTTACCGCACATTCGTCCTGTCTATGCTCAACTCATTAAGGCAGCACTGACAAACAACATGGAGGTTGCTGTTGTGACCTTTAGCCGACAGGTTAAGTTTGTACGCGGGGTTCTTGATCACATATTTTCATCCAGCGACATGGATTCGGAAACACTCGAGGCGATCGGAGTGTTGGGTGTTGGGAATGTTGTGGACACCACGAATCGCATTCCGATTCGGGGTGGTGATCGATCCTGGAGGTACGATGGAGCGGGAAGTGACGAGGGAAAGCAGCCCCATATGGCGAGCGCCGTCGAAGAGCTCGAGACCCGAAGGGATGAGGACTATTTGCGTGCCAAGGCGGCTGCCAGTGCCAGTATGTCTGGAGGTGTCCGAACCCCACCGCCCAATGGAGCTGCTTCGGAAGCTGAACCCGGAACAACACACGCCTCCGATGAACCGCCTCCTCCCGAACCCATTACGCGCAAGACGACCCTCTTACTAGACGATGACGCCAAGAATATCCGGCATGCCTTCAACAACCAAACCCGGGCCGTCTGGTTCAATCCAGAAAAACCTCACAAACTTCTTCCGCAGTTACTGAAGTTAAAATAACTACCGCCCAAAAGCCACTCAAGTCGGGCAATCGTGACACGGTTTGCAACCGCGGGGAATGGACCAACGGGGAGATTTCAGTTGGTCTGAGTGTCGAGCACATTATCCTCAAATTTCAGATAAATTTGCAACCAAGTTTTGTGCAAGGGCTTTTGTAACATCGTGGAAACATTGAACTGGCCTTGAATTAATTGCTGGTGAGATTATGAATCATATTCTTTGGGCTTGCAGTATGATAAAAAATGAAATTAATCACATGTAGTGGTAATATAATATAATGCAACGATAAAACTATGTTGTATACAAACTGGAAATCCAATTTCTAGTAGCCACTTTAGGACGAATACTACTTAGCGCTAAATCTACAGAAACTTGTTGACCGCTTCCCTCGCTCGGTCCTGAAGATCAGTATCTGCCACGAATTTCCCACGTTCCAGGGTCGCCACACTGCCAAAATCACGAGCAAAGCCACTTCGAGACGCCAAAAAGCTCCCGTTGTGGTGTTGCTCTTCGAAGATGCCATTCCCCATGATGGCATCGACGCATCGCTGGGCCCCATCCTGAACAGTGTGGCTTCCCCCGAAACACGACCACTGTGACGCCTTCGCGATGAGTTTAACAGCGGGTGATACTGCAGCCTGGTTCAAGAATCTCGAGTTGGAAATGGCGCCAGGGGAGACGGTCACAACATAAAATTCTGGGTGATGGCGGGCAAATGCGGCCCAGTACAATGCCAAGATGCCCTTGATCCACCCATAACTAGCACCCATGTATCGTTCTTTAAAGGGAACAGTTCCCGCCAAGTGCCCTACAAAATCTGTATCGATTCCAAAACTAATCAGTCCCGGGGTGCAAATGGCCGCCTCCGAGCCGACAGCGACCAGTCGGGTCGAGGAATCGGTTTGGGCTAATTCCAACAGTTGTTTGACAAATTTTGCGTGCCCAATGAGGTTCAGCTTGGCAATGCGACACCCCTCGAAGCCATTTCCTTCGGATACTGTTGGTCCGTTTTTCCCATCTCCAAAACCACCAGCATTGAGCAAAATACCACCCACAATCGGAGAAGCGCCAGCTTCACTAGGAATTCTATGCAAGGCAACTTTGATGTTTTCACGAATGACATCGTTGTCATTCTCGTAGGCATCAAAGTGTAGAAACTCCAATCGCACACTTTTATCATTGTTCTCTTGGATCCCGATGTTGCCCCATATGTCCTCGATGGCTACATTTGCATTTTCTTTCGATCGACAACATAAATAAATAATTGTCCTTGTTGTTTTGTCTTTGCTGATGTTTACCTCAGAATGATTTTCGTTTTCACATGTATCCGTTTCTGCCAAGAAATGGGTCGCAAGCTGCCGTGTCGCCTCCAATCCACAACCACTATTAGCTCCCGTCACGAAATACAAGCGGGGTGCCATTGTCATGCTGCGATTTTTCCTTTGCGCTGTTAGATCGTTCGTGGCGATTTTGGTTGCTTTTGCTTGGAAGCGATGAAATGACGAGATGTCTTTGCCAAAAGAGCAGAGGCGACAAGAGATGATGTAATCCTACAGGCCAATGCGAATGAAAATTATTTTTGTAACAACGATTTCCAGACGTGTTTCCTTGTGATATAATCGCTATCCCTAATGGCGAAAGAGACATCACTTATTTTTCACCATTTCAAAATAAATTAGTTGATCGAGGTGCAAGTCTTGAATAAACTCTTCGAAGCAACTATCGAATTCACCTAGGCCCGTTCACGTTCCGATAAAGAAATTTCAATTTGCAGACAAGCGGAAAAGGTAAAGCAAAGATTCGGATTCATCAACTAGAAGCCAAGAAAAGTGAATTGAATCATGAACGCCGCCACCTCTTTTGTTCCGAGATCCTGCCGCAGGACGACTTCTAGTCGCTTTGTCGGCGAGAGGAGAACGGGATTTTGGGACAGTGGTAGAGAAAAAACAGAAATACTATTTGTTTCGATGCCACTATACCAACAAGTTTCGGGATCGAGAAGGTCGTTTCACGCTGTTCCGCTCCATTTCACTACAGGACACGAGAGGAGACGAATTCTGACACGGACGAGCGATTCTAACAGGCTAGCAACATCTTCGAAGCTTTCTTTGTCGGTGGGATGGCCGGTCTTATCATCTACCTTGCGATTGTTGTCCTCTACCCCTGGTCTCACCAACAACATCGGGGAACGGATCCATGAAAACACAACCTTCAACTTGTCCCTATTTGGGCCACCAGGTAGCGGCAAGGGTTCCTATGGAAAGCATTTTGCCAAGGCCCTCGACATACCACTGGTGACTGCCAGTGATGTCCTACGAAAGCTTCGACCGGATCTGGTCGCCCAAATGGCGAATGGGACTTTAGTAGAAGACGCTGTGGTGGGAGAAACAGTATTGGAAGGATTGCTTGATCTCCAAACCCCGCGTGGCTACATCCTCGATGGGTTCCCTCGGACTCTCCAACAGGTAGTCCTGATGGAAAATACTTGGCCGGATACTCTTCGTATCCGAACGGTAGTCCAACTCGATGTTCCCGATTTTGTGTGCCAGACCAAACTTCTGGGACGCCGGGCCTGCTCCAAGTGTGGTCGGTCCTACAATATTCGTGGTGTGGATCACAACGGATGGAGAATGCCACCCCACCTGCCACCAAAGGGGCACGTTTGCGAATCCCACACACGATTTTCGTCGTCATTGACTCATCATGCCACCAAGGAGACTTCCTGTGACTGGACCGTTCAGAGGGACGACGATACAACGGAAATCGTGGAAGAACGCCTGAGTGTCTACCACCAGAACGCCGACCCAATTCTCGATTACATTCGCAACAATTGCCATGACAACAACAAAAGAAACTCATTGCAACGTTACAGCCTTCTTACGCTTACACCCTACTGTGGCTTTGACGATCTCCCAAAGCTTATAAAACAACTTTGCCAACACGTGGAAGAAAATCGGGAGTGATAAAAGGGGAAGTCTATGCTTAGCCGATGTTTATGAAACAGTTATGGAACTCTAGTCCACTTTAAAACTCTATATCGTCGATGGGCGCTTCCCTTTGGCTAATATACGGGCACTTGCTGTGTAGCGTATTTTTCTTGCTCGTTGGTTCTGCAATGTTAAACATGATGCTGGATTGAAACTGGTTTGGAACCACTCCTCATGGGGTATCTTTCGAGTGAGTGAAGTTGTGGAATGTCTGAGCAATATTTTCTTCGAGCGGGACTCAATTATATTCACCTCAATTTTACTGTGCAATATTTTCATCGAGCGGGACTCAAATATTCACCTAAATTTTTAGTTGTTTTGAAATCTTTCGTCTCCTCTTTTTAGTCTCACAAATTAACTTACAAACAAAAGTCTCATAAAATAAAAACTCAAGAACAGACATCAACTACAAAATATATCATGAATCTTCAATTTCAAAAATTGATCCCTACCGCTCTTTTCCTCTCGGTCTCTATCCACTCAGTAACCGCGCAGCAGTTGAGAGGGGGCTGTGCTCAGGACATGA
>Ga0115013_10002061_pt1 | contig 11332 bp, 18 predicted proteins | sample SouAtlMetagenome_2_FD_88686 | JGI IMG/M metagenome (GOLD analysis project Ga0115013, IMG submission 88686) | Marine eukaryotic phytoplankton communities from Atlantic Ocean - South Atlantic ANT15 Metagenome | ecosystem: Environmental > Aquatic > Marine > Oceanic | place: South Atlantic Ocean...
ATAGTTTCACCAGTTTTAAATCTAGAGTTTGCTGAGATAAATAATTTTTCATTAGGTGTATCAGGACTTAAAATAGTTGCACTTGCACCAGTAACCGAGCCTGTAATTGTTTCACCTAAAGTAAATGCAGAAGCAAAACTATTTTCCTCTAGAATAATAGTATCATCATTTTCAAATATTAATTTATTAAAAATATTTGGATTTCCTGTTTCTAATAAAACTTCATCTTGCTCAGAAATATTTGTAATTTGTAATTCAGCACTTTCTAAAAATATGTAATAAGATTTAACAAAATCTACGAACCCAGGATGATCCGCCTGTACATATTCAGGAACTTGTTGCCCTACTAATGAAGATATTTTTTCTTTTAGGGTGTAATAGTTTTCCATTTTAGTAAGATGATGTTGTTGTGTAACCTACTCCAGAAGAACCAGAACCAGAACTGATTGTATCTACTTGACCAGTAACCGTTGAGTTGTTTGTATCTATGTTTAATACTTGTCCTCTAACAGGTGCAATATCATTTGAATCAGGTTTTGCAGTAACCCGAATAGTAGTTGATGTAGCACCATCCACATCTGAAACAGCAGATATGATTGCTGAAGATATTTTAATTTCACCAGTAGAATAGGTAATAGTGCCCCAAGTATTATTTTCATAAGTCTTAACACCAGATACTAGATAGTAAAGTCTAATATTACCAGAACCATCATCATTGAAAAAATACTCTCTACTTGTATTGCTGTCTAATTGAAATCCAGTTGACTGAACTACACCAACAGTAGAATTATGTCCTGTATGAGGATTATAAATTGCGTTATTAAAGTCTATTGTATATGCCTGTGATACTAAAGAACTTGTCAAAGGTTTAAATGATTGATACATTTGAACTGTGGTAATATTACTCAATATTGATGGATCAACAGCGTCTATTTGACCAGTTAATTGAGAATGTCTAAAGACCCCAACAAAATTATTTAAATTGTTTTTACTATAATCAGATATAACAGTTTGTACTTTACTTGCAAGAGTTGTAGCATCCTCAACCGTTAAAGTACTATCATATTTAAATGTAGTTTTTAAAGTAATAAAAGTAGTTTCTGGATCAGATAAAACAGGTCTAACTGAAGCAACAGCATAATTTTCTAGTTGTGTTCTAATATCTTCTTTTTCAGCACTAGTTAAAGTTGTACCATCAGCTGCCTTAATAGATACATAAACTCTACCATATGCAGGTACAGCATTATCTTCGCCACCCCATACTTGAATTGCACTTGCAGATGGATATATTTGTTTTACTAGTGTTTTGTAATCGGCTGCAGTAACCGCTCTATCTTGAGCTGCATACTGTAATGGTGCATTTAGTTTAACTGAAGCAATACTTTCTGCTTCTGTACCGCCAGAAGAAACTGAATTTGTTGAAACTGACCCAGTAAATCCACCTACTGTGCCTGATAATGTAAAAGTTGAGGCACCATTAGAAGCAGCCTTATTGGTTACAATATATGTAAGTTTAATTATATTACCATCAGATGGTTTAAACCCGGTGACGCCATCACCAAAATATATTTCAAATTTACCATTTTCAACCTCTTGGCAGAAATATACTTTATCTGTAGCAGAAACACCAGCAATCGAACTTGCTTTCTTATATGTAAAACTTGTAGTATCACTTGAAGAGTTTTGAACTAATACAGTTAATGTTGTTAAATCAGCATTTGCATTGTTAACAATATATCTTTGTTCCTCATTTGTACTATCAGCGGTGTATTCAAAGGTAACTCTTGTACCTTCATATACTTTAAAATTTGAAAACGCATAAACACCATCAAGTGGTGTAATTGTAATATCTGAATTGGTTACATAGTTGAAAGCCGTACCATCAACAGATGTAGAAAATGCTGTACCGGCAGGCATTGTTACCGAAGCGCCAGTAGCATTAGTGAGTGTAAGAGAAATATCAGCAATAGGTGCAACCGCAGATGATGGAGTATAACCTAACATTTTAGCCAGTGATATAACACTTGATCTTATTTCAGCACTATCTAGGAACATTTCATTACCTAGCATATTTGCATTAAATCCTAGGTAGTGTGTGTTGTAAGCAAGTGTGTCTAGTAATACGGACATACCAGAACCTTCAAAATCATAATCAGCAAATTCAGATTGATTTCTTAAAAATTGTTTTAGATTGGCTTTGACTTGATCAAAGTCCAATTCTGTAATTTCTAATTTCTTTGTTTCGGTAGCACTAGTTGTTGTAGCCATTATCGTAATCTTTCTAAGAATGTATCTATTACCACAGGAGTAGGATGATTAACCACATAGAATTCGATCCATACCCTATAACTATTATTATCAGGTTGAGCGTTAACATTAACAGCAATTAATCTTACTCTTGGTTCAAAGGTAACTAAAGTCTCTTCAATTTTCTTTGCCAAAAATATTTCTGTTAATGGTGTTGCAGGTTCGAAAAGTAAATCTCTAATACCCGACCCAATTTCTGGATGAAAAGGTTTTTCATAGTGATTTGTCTGTATAAGATTTCTTACACTTCTTTTAACGGCTTCTGTCCCACTTAACTTAGTAATATCATTGGTCACAGGATTTCTACTAAAATTTAAATTTATATCTTTCCATGTTCTAGTTTGTCGTTCCGAACTTAGTTGAGTAGAATCGTATGCCATAGAACTATTTATACTGGTAACTACAGCTATCTTTAATATTCTATCCACATATCCACCCCCAAAATGTAATCTAATTGTGAATGTGTATGTTGTGTCTGTTGATACTACTGGTGCAGTACCTTCTATTCTATTATTGACTAAAGTTAAACCTGTTGGTAGACTACCTGATTCTAAAGTAGTGTAAATATATCTAAATGCCTGACCGCCTGCAGCCTTAAATTGTGAGACATAAGTTGCACTATCATCAATTAGTATCTTATTTGCACCACCGAAAGGTCCTTTATCAAAACTTTGAGCAAAGTTAATACTGCCTGTTGGGGCGAATGATGAAAGATTATTATTTACCCAAGTTGTCTTTTCACTATTACCTGTCGTACCTGCTTCAGTTGTTAATATAGAATAACTGCCGTGTATAGACTTTACTAAATCCAAAACACCTTTATTATTTGCAGTATTGATCGCTTGAGGTAGTACAGATAAGTTTAGAAAAAACCCAGGTGTATTATTTGTAATTTGTTGTAGTTTAGAAGTTGTACTAGTATCAGCGTCTAATAAATTATCAACACCATATAACTGAGCAAGTTTTATACTAAACCCAGCAAGTGTATCATCCATATCAACATAGATTGTACTACTTGCCGTTCTATGAGTATTTAAAAATTCCTCTAGATCGTTTGTTGTATTTTCTGTTTGTATGGGTAAATTAACATTAATTTTCTGACCACTTTTTATAGAAGTGAAAGTGTCGTTGTCATCTACTGTCCACAATGGCGCTGCCATCTTAGTCTCCTACATTAACTGTGCTTGAACCTGATGAACTATGTCCACAAGTTGCATTATCGCCAGCATTTACTACTGCTTTACCAAGAACATAAACATTATTTGATCCTGCAATCATAGTTGGTGAGGCGTGAGGTGCTATACCATGTCCTGCAACAGGATCCCCGTTTCTAATGATCTTTTCACCATTAGCATAAACTTTATCTTGAGTCGGTATTAGATCCCCACCTGCAGAGTCATTATCTCTACTAACACCAGGCACTATTTACCTTGACCTCTATATGCCTTATATGATCTTCGTTTTGACTTATTCATTGTACTCGTAATGGGTTTTCTACCTTGAGAAGTGCCCTTATATGTTGGAGTATGCCCTGAATTCTGACCGAAGTGCTTCGATACCTTTGCCATAATTACTTTTTCTTTTTCTTAGTTGCTTTTTTCTTCTTTTTTACTACTTTTTTAGATTTAGGAAAGAATACTTCTAATCCCTTTCTAAAAAAATCATATATTTTATCCATTTTTAACTCCTTGTTCCGAAGGTTACACCTTCGATTGTTATTTTTACGGATCTTTGAAGTAAAATACTAGGATTTACTACTTCCACAATATATTCGTGTCTTTCTAACACTAAATTCCACACAAAATTGCGTGATTCGTATAAATTCACGCCGTCATAACAAGGATCCGTCATATTCACTATTTATAAGAGTTTCCAGAGTGTCTTTTTTTATTAATTTTTCGCAGTTTTTCGTCATTTTTACTAATTTTTCGCAGTTTTCTGCGATTTTTCTAAGTTATTGATTCTAAACGAAAGAAAGTCCGTTTTCCCTCGGTTTTTTTCCATTTTTTGCTTGTTTTCGCAGTTTCCCTAGTGTATAATAACAGTATATTAATTAAACAAAAGGACTAAAAATGAATAATTTTCAATATAAATCAAAAAACAGAGTTTTCCGAGAATTTAAAGAGTGTAAAGATATCTTTGCTAAATTAGATTATGCTAAACAACTAAAAAAAGACGCCTACGACCATGTGTACGATTTAGACCTAGACAGCGTAATCAGAAAACTACAAAATTTAATCGTAATTAATTATTAATAACAGAAAGAGGACTAAAAATGAACGATAGTAGATATGAAAAACAATTTGAGTTTTGCAAAAAAATGTGGGAAACTTCAAATAAGAAAAAATATACTGGATCAATAAAAGAGAAAGTAGAAATCGAGAAAAAAATTGAATTAATGAAACAACTAATGGAGGTTGCATAATGAATAACTTTGATGAAGATGTAAATATTCAGTCAACAATGGCTGAATTGAAAGACTTAAAGGCAGAATACAATGCTATTCTTGCTGGCGCTTATATGGGTGATGAAAACCTGATAGGCGATAAAATTGAAAGAGTTGCAAGTTCGATTAATCTAACAATCGAAGATGTAATGGAAATGGAGGACTAATGAGAAAATACTTAACGGGAACAACCGATCAAGATATAATGAATTATATGTTTGGTACAGGTGAGAGTAAATCAAAATCTCAATTCTTAAATTATAAAACAAATAGTGATAGGGCATTTTATATGGTAGGATTTTTATCAAGTGCTTTGAAAAATGCTCATCAAGATTTAAAAATTTTAAGAGGAGAATAATATGGAAATAATTTTACTTACTTTACCAGTAGTATTAGTTTATATGATACTTAGTTAATGAAAACAGAAACAAGAAATATAACATATTTGAAATGGGCAGGTACTCTTGCAGTTATTCTAGGAGTATTTCTAGCAGCGATTGATATTCACCCTTGGAGTACTTTTGTACTAATGACCGCAAGTCTATTGTGGTTTAGTGTAGGTATATCTTGGAAAGAATATGCAATCGTAACCACGAATATTTGTACCTTTAGTTCTAGTGTTATAGGACTATTAATTTATTATGTATAAAGTTATTCTTGTTTTTATATTCTGTGGTTTTTTAACAAACTTAAATGCTACAGAAATATCAAATTCACCAAACATATCAAGTAAAGAAATTCAAATAGATATGTCTAAGGTGAAGAAATACAAAAGTTTTCATATTCCTTATCAAACAAATCCTAATCTAGAAACTTTGAAATACTATTTTCATAGAGATTTATTTAAAGCAAAATCCTCAAAATTTAATAGATATTTTGTTGAACCATCAGAAACTCCTTATGAATTTGAATTTGAGACTATTGATAACAGATCGGTAAAACGACAATTAAAAACAAAAGGGATTCTAAGTTATCTCTATTTTGAAGATGACAAAATTATTATAGATGAAGTGTCTCCAGAAAATCGCTTGGGTAAATTATTTGATGATGAAACTAAATTTAGATCAAACTCGATGGGTAAGTCGATCCCCTCTTATATATTAGGTCATGCTATATGTGATGGTTACATTGACGGAGTAGATTCCTCGATTAGTGATTGGAGATTAGTTAAGAATACACTCTATGAAAATCATAAACTAATTGATCTTTTAAACATGACTTCTGGTGATCAAAAATATGCATACAATAGCCACACTTTAAAAGGCCAAGAGTGGAATAATCAACCGCAAAGCAATAGTGATCTTGATGATCACAATGTAAATAAAACTTTATTCAGATGGTTTAGAAATAAAGAACCATCAGAAAATAGAATGTATAATTACAATGTGATGAATACTAAATTAATCTTAAATTATGTTTTATTTAAAACTGGTGATGATTTTCAAAAATTACTAGATAAAGTATTTAAAGAAAAAGCAAAGATCAAAGACATTGTTTATTTTTACAAAAATCCAGGTCCTGTGAGTTCAGGAAATGCTCAAAATATGTTTTATGCAACAAGATATGATTACCTCAGAATTGCAAAAGCAATTATGGATGATTATCAGAATGAAACTTGTGTTGGAAAATATTTAAAAGAAATTTACGATAGAAAAGTTATCAAGAGTGTGAACCACAAAGGTAACAGAGGAGAACCACATTTTAATCGAACTAAATACTATGGCGGCCAATTTCATATTGGTTATCCTGGTCTAGAGGATAAAGTAGTATTTGGTCTAGGCGGGTATGGTGGTAAGGCAATTTTGATTGATGTTGAAGATTCTAGAATCGTTGTAGTTAATACGATTCATTACAATAATGATAGATTTAAATATGACCATCACAAACTATTGATCAATCCAATCAAGCACGGCAAAGAAAGTTTTGAATAGTAAAATGTATAATTATAGTACTTATGGCATTGTTGGTTTCAGTCGGTGTGAAGGTGACTGGTGTTGGCGTGTTTTAATTGTACGAGGTATACATTGTTATAGAATACCTTTACCCTATCCAATATATCTTATTGTAAAAGCACTATATATAAAAAAGATAAATAATAATTTAAAGAATTTTAAGAAAGTGTAAATATATTATGTTTCAAAATATTTGTTGGCAATTCTCTGGCGACGCTGTACTATCCGAAGAAAAAGTTGATCATATTATGGCGAAAGGCCTTGCTGCTCATGAACAGGTTGCAGAACACCAATTAGGAAATTTAAAAAAATCTAAAGATGATGATATTCGTGCCAGTCGTATTGCTTGGCTGAATGATGAATCAGTCTATGATTGTATATGGCCATTCGTACACTCTGCTAATGAACAGGCAGGTTGGCGATTAGATATTAGAGAATGTGAAATGATACAATTTACAAAGTATGGAAAAGAGCAACATTATCATTGGCATATTGACGGTCAATGTGATCATCATGCCTCAAAAGTTTTTGCAAGACATAAAGACTATGAGAAAAAAGGTTTGTCAATGCCTATTACTGAAACACAAAATCTCAAGCATGTTGGCTTATGTAGAAAGATTTCCGTAACCATTAATCTATCTGATCCTCTTGATTATGACGGCGGTGATTTATGGTTAACAAAACATCCTCAAGATTCTAGAATAAACGAATTAGAAACATTTACAAATGCTAACTTTCGTGATAAAGGTGCAGTTGTTGTTTTCCCGTCTTGGGTTAGACATAGAGTCACTCCGGTAACCAGAGGCACACGATATAGTGCTGTTTGTTGGTTTAACGGACCTCCTCTTAGATGATATACGATAAACAAATAATACCTAAAGCATTATTCTTATCTACTTTTATTCCTGTAGAAATGGTAGATAAACTAAATGCACTTCTAGACAAAATTTCTGAAGATAAAGAATATAGATTTAATCATAACGCTTCACCAACACTGGCAGCTGTTATGACAAAAGGATTTCAGTTATATCTAGATCAAAAAGAACCTGTAATAAAAGACTATATAGATATTTGCCATGAATTATCTAAAAACTACATAAAAGAATTTTCTATTCTTTCTCAAAATAATTATTCTGATAAAGTAATAAAGACTGAAGATATATGGTCAGTTCATCAATACGAGGGTGATTATAATCCTATTCATGCTCATAATGTTCCTGATCAAGCCCCAGGATTTGCAACAGTTCTTTGGACAAAATTACCTGAACAATTAGAAGCGATAAGTCCAGACAGATCATTATATGAGACAAAAGGACTGATAAGAGATTTTGATTTACAAGGTATTACGGATGGTCATATATGTTTTATGACTGATCCGACAACATCAATAGACGAAGTAGAAAGATTTAAATTTTCAGGAACAAGTTTAGTGAGACCAGAAATTGGAAAACTTATTATGTTTCCTATACATACAAATCATCTAGTATACCCATTCAGAGGAAAAGGTGAGAGAAGATCCATCGCCAGTAATATATCCTGTGTAGGTATCTAGCCATTCTCTAAGGGGACTACACCCATATGTATAAGATCAATGATCCTTACTTACCATTGTAGTAATCAAACCACCTTTTAACTATACCAGGCACTAACCACTTTCTAGGATACCAAACCTTAACACCATCTAATTGTTGCTGACGAGTACAACCTTTCTTTGCCCAATACTTATAACTTGGCATTGTCTCACCAGTTTCTTCAACAAAGAATTCAAAACTTCTTTGTCTAGATTTAGGGTCTAGATATTTAAACCCTTTCCACATTATAGAAATGGTTTTGTCTTTGTATAATTCTATTCTATGAAAATCATCTAGTTTGGTATCTGCACTAAACGACCCAGGCCGCCTATTCTTGATAGTCTTTTCTCCTGTATGTCTGTTTATTATAATCTCTTTATATCCGCCCCATAGTATAAGTGTGTACATCCTCCACGGGTGATTATGATAGTCTGTATAATCATTGTAGATTATATTAATTACTAGGTGATTGAGTATTGGTATAAAACCAAATGGGAATATTCTAAGTATATAAAAGTATTTACCATTACTACCTTCTACTGGCGGCATGGCATTAACTTCATGTATGAATAACCAGTTCTTACAAAACTTTAAGAACCAAGAGTCATTCTTTTCTTGCTCGTTTATTAGATCAATGTATTTCATAATCTTCACTATAACCAGTTCGTCTGATTACCTCATCCTTTTCTTCTCTAGTATATTTATTAAGTTTAAAAGTAAACTGTCCATGATAGTCTTTTAAAGGCACACCACACAATTCATCCATATTAAATAAATCCTCGTAGGCTACAGTATGATCGAATGTATGATCTCTATAACATCTTTCCATAAACTCCATATGCATTTTATGGTATTTGATCCAATCATCAGTAAACTTGGCAACTGGTCTTTGATATTGCATAAATTGGGTTGTTGCATTACCTATACCTGTTTGATGATATGCCAAGAAAGATAAAAAGTGTTCTACAAGATTTCTTCTATATAGAAATATCGTTGTCAATGGTGCCCACTTTTCTTTTAAGATATCTAATTTATATCCATAACCTAAATGACCATCAAATGTTTCATCTTCATATAAATCCCAAGGTGTAAATTTTGCAACAATAGGTTTTTTATCGGCAACAAAATCTATTTGTTTATCTCTAGGTAAATCTCTAAGTTCTTTACTCCACATCTTTACCATATTTTCTCTATAATGTTCTGACATCTCTTGATTATCTTTTATAAGATCAGGGTTAACTTTACAAAGTGTTTCACCTACATTGTAGAGAGTATAATGTGTTTCTAATACACTATTCAACCAAGAGCTACCTGCTCTCACAGGAGATACTATTAGATAATTTATCTTGTCCATGATTTTGTACCTATTACCATTCTATCAATACTTTTAACTTCGTTAAACAGTTTTATTGCTTGATCTCTAGTACCACAAATAGGTCCACCTTGTAAATTTGCTGAGGTGTTAAGTAGCACAGGTATACCTGTAAGTTTTTCAAATTCATCTAACAGCTCATAATATACAGGATTCATTTCAGGTGTCACCGTGTTGTGTCTGCAAGTGCCGTCTCTATGTGTAATTGCAGGTAGACCTGAATATTTAACTTTAGTATTATACATCATATAAGGACTATCAGTCATTTCAAAAAATCTATGTGCTTGATCTTGTTTAACGCTAGCACCAAACGGCCTCCAAGGTTCTCGTTTCTTAACTCCATTTATCTTTTGTTTGCCATTTTTAATTGTAGGGTCCATAAGTATAGAACGATTACCTAATGCTCTAGGTCCTAATTCACCGTGACCATTATACCATAATACAATTTTACCTTTGGCAAGATCCTCTGCTGTGTTCTTAATACTTTTACTATCAGCACGACCCCAAGATGGTTCATCATCTTGACAAAAAGGAAAATTATCAAACTTAACTTCAAAGTTATATTTCTCGCCTAGATATGCTAATGCTCCTATTGACAATCCTTCATCGCCACAATGTGGTGGTACCTTTAAATCAAACTCATTTTTAATTACATCATTTGCCACAACATTTAAAGCAGCACCACCTGTATAACTTACCTGCTCACCTGGTTCAAAGTTATCTCTAAAGTGTTGTAAGGTTTCTTTAACGAGTGTATCGTGAGCTGTCGCTACAAAATCTAACCAGTCTTTATTATCAATATTAGGATTTTCTATTGTAAAGGGTGCATTAATTAAATGAATACCTTTTAACTTGGAATATTTTTCTATTACATTACCATATGCTTGTAGTCCCATAATTTTTCCTGGTATATCTAACGAATTATTTACCTCATGGCCTGTATCTAGACCCATTCTTAAACCTATTCTTGTTAGATAACTACCAAAAGGTAAACCAGGATTATTTACTTCTAATATCTTATCATTAATAAGGGCATATCTATTTGCATTACCTTTACCATCCATAACACATTGTCTATAATTTCTTAATGTGCTATAAGTATGTAATACATGGTGATCTACTGAATCGTATTTACCACGCCATGTAGTTTTCATTTCTCTAATTGCTTTGAAATCAATAAGTAATAAAGATTCTAGAATACTATCAGTCCATATACTATGTTTTGATCTTGATATTGTTGGAGATCCCCCAATGTATGTTGTTCCTTCAGTTTCCCATTCAGGATCTATATACATAGGATCACAGGAACAATAGTGTTCTATTTGTTTATGTGGCTCATCTACACCCCATTTTTTTAGTGTGTCTATAATCCATTGTAGATTACCGACACCATGTTTAATACCAGAGTGTCTCTCGTATTTTGCATAATAGCATTTACCATCTTTGTAAAGTGAAATGTTGGTATCATGGATACCAAGGTGCATACCTAAAAATACCATTTTAAAGCTCTTCTTGTATATTGTATTGCAAAATTACTCCAAGACCCAGTCTTAAATAATCGGTTAGGGACAGGCGATAAACCTAAAAAGTCTCTATCTAAATCAATAATAAAAACTAATCTTCTTTCGTCTGTATAGTTCCAGGCACTATGTAAAGACTGATTATCAAATCCCCAAATTTCATC
>Ga0115013_10002062_pt1 | contig 11330 bp, 10 predicted proteins | sample SouAtlMetagenome_2_FD_88686 | JGI IMG/M metagenome (GOLD analysis project Ga0115013, IMG submission 88686) | Marine eukaryotic phytoplankton communities from Atlantic Ocean - South Atlantic ANT15 Metagenome | ecosystem: Environmental > Aquatic > Marine > Oceanic | place: South Atlantic Ocean...
AGTTTTGACCGATTCCGCTAGTATGGAAATAGCATTGGTGTGTACTTGATTTGTAGTCTTATTTTGACATTTTCCCTATGCCAGCGGAATCTGTCAAAACACGAAAATAAAAAAATAAAAAATAAAAAAAATAAAATAGGCAAATCGGAGTTTTGACCGATTCCGCTAGTATGTAAATAGCATTAGGTGCTGTGTGCCTCTTGATTTTTAATATTCACAGACAAGGGCACAGCATCGCTTCTCTTCATTTTTTTTTCTCGACAATTGCGGTAGGTAAAGTAGTCTTCCATCCCCATCTCCCTTCCCGCATTCGACCACGCGGTCTTGTAGCACTGGCACTCGAGTCCACAAGAGACCACTGTTTTGCGCCCCATTTTTGTAAGGATCTGTAGGCTTCGGAACATGCTCTGTATGTGCTCTGTATGTGCTCTGTATATGCTCTGTGCTTTATGCGTCGTCCACTGTGCCTATATAGTCCGTCCTAGACGCTCTTGCACACCAAGGAGGCGTACTTTGGGCGCCTGCTGGTGCTCTGTTCAAGGAAGAGAAGCTCGAGGGCGAGCAGCAGGGGGCAAGCGTAGAAGCCGGCGCCTCCGTTCAGCAGCGACAAGAGCCCTACGGAGATGCAGGCTCCCCTCCGTACAGGCATGGACATGCCCTGCGTCTCGTAGACCACAAAGACAAAGATAAGGTTGCCAAGGACATGCAACAGAAAGGAGGACAGCGCCCGCTCGTCCGTGCTCTCTCGGAGCAGAAAGTAGTGCCAGAAGGCATCGACGACCCAGCTCAGAAGCGACAGGCATGCCAGCGAACTAAGAATGGTCTGTGCACTGGGCCTACGCCTTCGCAGGGGCCACGCAAGGAAGTAGAGGAGCAGCAGCGCCAAGGCCACGTAGGGAAGCACAAAGCTCTGTGCCCAGAGCCTTCGCTGCTGCACCAAGGGAGCAAAGCCCACCGTGAGCTGCCAAAAATCGTACACGAACGACTGCGGCCCCACAAGGATCGCAAAGCGGCCCTCCAAGGAAGTGCCTAGGACGGACAGGACCAGTGTCTTCTCTTGTGTGAGTGTCTCGGACAGAGTGTATGCCTCCCTGTACGCGGTCAAGCAGGCGCTGTCGAGGAGCACCTTGTTGCTGGGCTGAAGGGCCGCGGAATTCTCCACGGCCACGATCAGCTTGGGCTCTGCGCTTGGGTCCACCAATATGGAGAGCTCCAGCGCTCCGGCGGGGGCCTTCAGGACAAAGCTGGCGCGGCAGTTGCGGTCACAGGAGGCGGGGAACTGGACATGGACGAGACTGTTGGGCGTGAGGGCGTAGTCGAGCTCGTTGCCCTCAAGGTAGAAGACAGGAAGGGCCATGGAGGCATGGAGAAGGAGGAGCCCTAGGAGGACTTGCATTACAGGCGGAGGTGGGTACGCAAAAAAGAATCTTAGCATTATATAGAGCATCCATGGGACACAAACTATTCAAACATTTCGTATGGTGCTTGGACCCTTTGGCATGAGAATTCAGTGAGCCAGAAGATACCGATGAGAAGCGTCATGACCAGATCGTCTTTGGCGCCCTGCGACTTTCCAGTATAGACGATTTTTGGAAGGCTATATCCTCTTTGGGGGTGGCAGATGACCCTTTTGAAGCCCATGAGCTGCTTCTTGAACTCTTCGAGGACGCGGGCTTCTTCGCGCACGGTGCCAGCAGGGTTGGCGACCACCAAGTGCTCCCACAGGTAGATCGACTCCTGTGTCATATATTTAACTGTCTCCATCGCGTACAGCTCTTTCCTTGTGTTTGTAGTGACCACTCCGGTCCTCTGCTTGTCGCGAATGGTCCATATCTTGCGGTAGTTTCGAAGCATGTACTCCATGTGATCGGCTTCGTGCCCGAGGTTGGCCTCTGGGAGAAAGATGAACCATGCGTCCTTGAGCTCCGGCCTTGCACGGAGGCGTTCGATGTGGGCGGTAAGGAGCTTTTGGATGGCCTCATGGCCCTTGCAACAGAAGGTATCCATGCCAACCACAACGATGCTATTGTACTCGACCACAAGCGAGACAAGGCCCATCTCGGAGTCGCCGCCTTGAAAAAAAATGTGTTAGAGAGAGTAGTGTTTTGAGGGAGCAGTCAATTGAACTTACCTCCATTGGGGTCACAGGCTACAAAACAGAACAGTGGTAATTTCCTTAAAGCATAGCGCGGTTTTGCAAAAAACGATTCTACATATTTTGCCTTAAATACCGACATCATGTCTTCAGTGACTATTCCCATGCTCTCTCGCTTTAAGAGGTCGGTCTTGTCTCCGTAGATTGCCTTTACCATGTCAAGTTTCTGCACGCTCTTCCATGGCGGTATCTCGTCCGACATATGTGGACAACGTTCCGGATTTTCAGAGGCCTTACAAGCGGCACAAATTAAGGATACCTCGAGCGTATTGAATAAAGGTTTTCCGTCTGGGGTTTTTAAGGTAAACATTTCGGAGTAGAAGTTCATGCTGTCCTGCGGTGTGCTGATGCATATCAATGCAGTGTTTTCCACCTCCAGCAGGGGGACTATCACCTCGTAGAAGACTTTTGTATCTGAGAGAGAAAAGTGTTAGGCGAGTGTTGGTAAAGGAGCGGGACTGAGTTAACGTACCCATAAAGGCTGCCTGTTAAGAGAAGCGATGCATGTTAGTGGGTCAGTGCTCATTGGGGAAGATCCTTTGGGGAGGATGGCTATGCTTGTTCTTAAAATTATATACTATGTTGGATAATTACTGCTATTGGAGCGCCAAGCCGAAGCCTTCTACAACTCGTGCGGCTCGGGGATGCGCAGCAAAGGAAGCGCAGGGACCTCGCCCGCTACGCCCTCGTAGGAGACGACGCGGAGCGGTTGCTCTAGTAGTCCTTGTCTCATGTCTCGTGTCTGTGATCGTGTTGTAGGGCCCGAGCCCGCGCCGGCGGAGTCTCGCCTAGAGCTGCGTCCCGTTCTTCTGTTTATAGTTGCTACCCCCCGTCGGTGTGTCTCTAACTCTTCCTTGCTACTAAGGAAGTAAAGCCCCTTTTCAAAGTCTTCTTTCTTTAAACTTGATTTATAACCGTCTTTGTCCTCTTTTGTTACGTTTGCTCCTTGCCACCTATCACCATTTTCATTTTTTCTCCCAATTTTCCAAAATTGTTTCTTGTTTGTTATGTAATCACCGATTTCAACATCATCAAAATCAATTGGACTTGGACTATCCCCGTCGTTAACCTGAATGGGGTTTTTACTACTACCACCACTAAAGAAATTAGTGACCGTATTATACAAGCCCCCACCGCTTGCTGTTTTTTTCTCCGCGGGCGTGGTATCTTCGGAGCCGTCGTCGGAATCGACGATGCCGAGATTATCCAGTCTTTGTTGGTACTCTTCGGAGCTATACCCATCTTCGTCTTCGGAGCTGTCTTCAGGATATTCAAGTCGCCGTCGCGCACTGCTGCGGTCGTCGGCGTCGCTGAAATATTCAAGATCATCGTCAGGTTCAAAGTCATCGTTCTCGTACTCGTCGTCAAATAGATACCTATCTTGGCATTCCTCTAACGCTTGGTTAACTTGCTCTAGATCGTCTTTAAGAGCGTCAATCTCAATCCTGAGTTTATTATTTTCTTCGCCTTGGTCGCCTGCTTCCAATGCCTGCTCGTATATTGTATTGGTTTCTTGCTGTGCCAGCGCTAGTTTTTCCTTTGCTTCTTGAAGCTTTTGCCGAATGCCCCTGTTTGCTGATTTTAATTCTATAATTTTTTTATCTCTTTCACCGATTATGTCTTTCGCATCGTCGATTTGCTTCACGAGAATCCCAGTAGAACCCTCCCACACTTCAATTTCGTCAATATGTGCTTGTTCTTGATTTTCGCGAGCGGTTTGTTGTTCCTCCAAATTTTCCCTTGCAATCTTTAGCTTCTCTTGCGAATCGCTCAACTCTTTCTCTAAGCTCGCTAGGCCTTCCTGTGGAAGTATCTCTCCGGTCTTGGTCTCTTCCATAATGGCATCGTAAGTTATACCCCGTCCCACCTTCTCTCCTACAGATTTCCCCAAAGCTTTGTTTTTAGCTTCGAGCTGTCTGTTTTTAACTTCGAGTTGTGCGTTTTTGTCTTTGAGTCCAATGATTCTCTCCAATGCGTCGTCGTGTTTTTTTCTGGGGACCATATCTCCGGACACTTTGGAGCCTGCTCCCGAAGCTTTCTCTCTCAAGGCTTGGTTTTCGGCCTCCACTTTGTTAAGCTTTCTCCAAACTACATTGTACCGTTCATCTCTATTTTTAATACTTATCTGAAGCTTTTCGACCGTCTTTCCACATTTGTCTAGACCATCTTTTGCCTCATCAGCATTAAAGCTTTCACTGGCAAGTTGCCCACCAACATCCAGTAATCGTTCCTTAACCTCCCTTAGTTGTTCCTTTAGCTTTTGTAGCTCCTTCGAACAATCGTCTTCTTCCAGTGAAGAAGAGGGCGCTCTTCTCCTGCCTGTCGCAGAGCCTCCGGTTCCAGAGACAGCTCCAGTTCCAGAGCCTCCTCCACCTTTAGCCCTCAAGAGCTGGCTCTTAAGTTCTGCCTTTGGTAGTCTCTTAAAGGCATTGTTCTTCACGAGAACCTCTACTCGTTCGAGCTCCGCCTGTGTACTGGCTCCTTGTATTGCCGCAATCGTAAAGGAAATATTCTCCGGCATTCCTACCGAGCTTAGTTTTCCATTGCTTAGAAAGCGCCTCTGCATTGCTCGTTTTACTTCCATAAACTCTTCTGTTGCTGGGATGCGTCCCAGTAGGGTGGAGTACACCTCGTCGCGTTTGCTTTTTAGTGGGTCAGTGCTCATCCTTTTGTTACCATGCATTGCCTGTATGAGGGCCTATATACGGAGCTTTTTCTCTTTCTTGGCACAGGCCATAGCAGCCGAAACAAGTGAAATGATCAAGGCCCATGGCCTTCGCTTCGTCAAGCTCTCTCTCCTGCTCGAGACCACCGCCCTTTCTCTCTCCGAATGGCAGGGCATGTTCAATGCAAGCATAGTGCCTATCGTCCTCCTCCGCGTACAGGGAGAATTCTTCTTCGAAGTAGAAGCCTCCTCCAAAATACTCTCCACCTCGCCCTCTCTCGCAAAGGACTTCTGGGAACGCTTCGTGGCCAAGCACGGACTCAAGCGAAAGCTGAGCAAGGCCCAGAAGGTGAAGGTGGCGGCTCGGCAGAAGTGGCGCTGCATGCGTTGCGATACGCTCTTGGACGAGTTGTTCGAAATCGATCATGTCGTCCGGCACAGTCTTACCTACGACGACTCGGCAGCGAATTTGCAAGCCCTCTGTGTGGCCTGCCACAGGCAAAAGACGCAGGACGAGGTATATGTAAGCAACCCGCACTTCTACGAAAAGGCCGAGTCAAATCTTGCCCACGATGCACACAGCCGTACGAAGAGAGACAAGTCAATTGAAGGAGACGCGAGGGAGCCGCAGCAGCCGCAGCAGCCGCAGCAACTCTTCTCGAAGTACTTCCATCAGCAAGCTGGCAAAGCCGCTCAAGTGGGAATTTGATATTGTCCTGACCGAACTCTTCCCTTACCTGAATGCCAGCGAGCAGCGGCGCTTCGGTCAGGTCAACCGAACGATGCACGAGTGGATCGAAGAAGCGGCCAAGATCCATTTCCAGCGCAACCACATCGAGGACAGGGAGCTCCGCCGTTTCTTCCACTTTACGCGAAATTGCAAGCAGCACCTTACGCGGAAGATAATGTTTGACAAGTACAAGGAGTTGCGTCGTAAGGCCCTCTTGCGGGCACCAAAGCACCTCCCAGTGTCTCGGGCCTCCTTGTCGGTTCTGATTTTCTACCTCTACCAGAACAACCGCCGTGCCTTGGAGCACCTCGTCCATTGCTCGAAAAAGTTCTACCCCGAGCTGCGGCGAACCTTTTTGCGCGTGTGGCTGCGCGTGCAGCTCTACTGTTCAAGATACACTATAAATAGAGCCTCTGCTGCATCCATAGCATCCTCACAGACCTCCGGCATGAACCTACTAAAGACAAGTAAATTGAACCAGAGCACACCGAGCACCTTGCTCTCTCGCAAACGGGAGCGCGGCGGCGGCGGCGGCAGCAGCGGCGGCAGCGGCGGCAGCGGTTCCGTGGCCCAGCGCGCCGGCAAGCGCAGGCGATCGACGGTGAAGCGCTACGTGCCAGAGTGCAAGAAGTTTTTGGACGACAAGTCGGAGGAGGAGGAGGGCGAGGTGGATCTCAGCGCCGATTCTGGCCTTGAAGAGAGATCCGACGATTCCGACGACTCGGAAGGCTCTTTGTGCGATTTTATTGTCAAGGACGAGGATGAGTCAGAGGAGGAAGACAAGGCAAGCTCGTACGACTCTGGTGCCAAAGAGCAAGAATTGAGCGACGGGGAGACCAGCTGCGAGAGCGAGTTTTCCGTTTACAGCGATTAAGCGGAAAGAGAAAGGGTTCGTGTTTTTACTACTATTTTTTGTCAAGCCCAAAGCATGTCAAGTATAATTATAAAGTCTAGTCCCATGGACGAGGATTCTCGCGCGCGCATCGAGCGCTTCTGTCGTACCTTCTGCCCCGCAAAGCTGTCCTCCTTGCCCCAGCTCGAGTCGGAGCTCTCCTCCCTCAAAGGCCTAGCCCTGACGCAAAAGCTCTACGAACGCTTTGTGGAGTCCCGCTTCATCCATCTGAAAGACCAAGAAGGCGTCTACTTTCCGGCGCAGAGGAGCAAGGAGTGGTTTGCCGCGCGAAAAAAAGTGTCCTCTACTATTACCGGCTCAAGGCCGGCAGGCTGGTACTTCGGGGTTAAGGATCGAGAGGGGTACGAGGACCACCTCGGCTACATCCACTATGGAAAGAAGCAGCACTTTGACGCTGCCACCTTGAAGCGTATGCGTTACGGGACGCAGTTCGAGGACACTGCGGCGCACCGCTTCCTCGAGTGGTCGCTTCGCAATGGCCTTGACGCCTACGTCTACGAGACTGGCTTTCAGCGCAACAAGACCTACGAACACCTTGGGGCCTCTCCGGACGGCCTTGTGGGGATCAACTACACTGGCACTGTCCTGGGCTGGCGCCAGTCAGGCGAGCAGGAGGAGCTTCTTGTCGTCTACGCCGACCTTTGCGGCGAGTGCAAGAGCACCATCGTTCGCGGCAAAGAGACCATCGACGTAGCCCTTGCGCACGAACCGCGGAGTGGTGCCTACAAGGTGTTCAAGGAGGCACCGCACAGCACGGACTTGGCCTCATGGGACACCAGCACAAAGTACCAAGGACTCCGCTGCTCGGCCATCGTGCACTCGATCTTGGAGATCAAGTGTCCAGAGGCGAAGATGTACAGCACCATACCCTCGTACTACCTTATCCAGCTCCACATGGAGATGCATTCTTACAACCAGACGGAGGCCTTCTTCGTGTGCTGGCACCAGAAGAACGGCAAGGAGAGGACCCGCGTCTGGCGGCTGAAATACAATGCCGGCTTCTTCGACAGCTTTGCGAACGATCTCGTCGAGCTGTTCAGGGCCAACCGCGGCAAGAATACCTTTGGTACGCCATGGCCTACCTTTCGAGAGCAATTCTTCCAATTCAAGCGCACCTTCTCGTCTGTCAAGGTGTGGGAGCCCTACGTAAAGAAGTTCTTCGATACGCGCAAGTACAGTCTGGAGAAGCCCTACGAGGGCCCGCCTCCGAAGTAACCCTAAACCGAAGTCTTAAATACGATATCTTTAATTACTACTTCTCTGCTGTTCCTTTCAAAGCTCTGCGTCAAAACGAAGGATATCTGCTTGATGGCGCCCCCGCGCGGCATCTCGCCGGTGAGCACATAGCCGTTGTTCTTCTCCTCGATCATGGTGCCTTCCATGCCGCACTTCTCTGCCCTGTAGCGAAGCTCGTCCATGGGAAGGCTGCTCTTGTTGCGCACGTAGGGGAGAAACTCGGTGCGGAAGAGCAGGAGATGGGGAATTTCGTCCAGTTCTGGCCTGTAGGAATTCAAATTGAAGGAGGTGTGAAACTCTTGTTCGACGAGGAGCGGTATGGCCTTCTTCTTTTTCTTGCTTATGACTTGGGCCCCTTCGGCCGGTTTGTTCTGCTGGGCCTTGTTCGCAAAGCCTAGGAGCTTCTTCCTCACGGCCTTCCGCTGAGCTTCGGTGAAGACGCCTTTTGTGCTTTCGTTATCGTCTTGTTTTTTTTTCTCGTATAAGGAGGCAGAAGAACTCATTGCAAGTCGAATTATCTATACCTCTCTCGCACCCTAACTATATATCTTAAGGAAAAATGTCCGATGCAAAAATACTCACGACCGTCAAACAGTACAAGTACGGGGTGTGTAAAATCACTTGCCAGAACTGCGAGATCTCTGCCGCAACGCCGTACACCACACAGGCCGACGAATTGGTCTGTGGCTCCGGCTTTAAAATTCCCGCCAAATACCTCTACCTTCCCGACACGACGGACAGCGGCGAGCGAACCCATTACTTCGTGACCAATGCGCATGTGGTGGAAGGCTGTTCCTCGAGAAGGGTTCAGGTGGAATTCCCGTGGCTGGGCTCTACCAAGCTGTACGCAGAGATTGTCATTGCCTGCCAGCAATTGGATTTTGCCGTCGTGTGCCTTACTTCTCAATGGAATGGCCACCTCGACCAGCAGCTCGGCAGCAGCTTTGAAGATATCATGAAGCAGGTCCCTAGCCTGAAGCCCAATGCAAAGATCCTGAACACGACCAAGCAGGCGTACCATTCGTGCGCTACGATAGGGTACCCCTTGGACTCCCAAGACGCCCACCTTGCCTGTGGCAAGATCTCTGGCAGGCACGAGGTCTTCCTGCAACTGAACAGCAGCATTAGCAGCGGCAACAGTGGTGGTCCGCTTTTCAACAGCAGGGGCGAGGTCATCGGGATCACCTCGGCCAACTTTGAGGACTCGGAGGGGGTGGCTTTGGCGATCCCATGGTCGGCCATCTCCACCATGCTCCTTCACTACAAGGAAGAGGACGATTTTATCCTTGTTCCGCCCCACCTTGGGATTGCCGTTCGTAACCTGATCCATGCCTACTCGCTGACGGTCCTGAAGAGCAATGTGAAGGGTGCCTTGGTGAAAACGGTCTTTGACAAGTCCCCGCTGAAGGCGAAGGGCTTGCGCGCGGGCGATATTGTCTGTAAGATTGGCGACTGCAACTCCGAGTACGACATCGACTCGCGCTGTTTGGTGAAGACGCCGTGGCAGCACGACAAAATAAACTTTACCACCCTGAATTTTGCCATGACACTGGATAGAGGCACGACCTTTTTGGAGGTCTACCGCAAGGGTTCCTACCTGCGGATGGACTTTGAGCTGAGCAATGAAGTTGGACGCATACGAACCCTGATGCCTGCCATTGAAGAGATGCCCTGCCTTGTGTTTGCTGGTATGGTCTTTACCAACTTGTGCGCCAATTTGCTTGAGGAGGTCGAGGACTCCTCGGACCCAGCCATTGTGTCCTTCTTGAACCGAACGCACATGGCAAAACCGGCTTGTGTCCTCTCGTCCTTCCACACGCCATGCTCTGTCCTGCAACAGGGGTACGAAAACTTGAAAACGATGACCATTATCAAGGCCGTCAACAAGACGAATGTCTCCAGCGTGGAAGAGCTACAGAAGAGCTTGCAGAAACTGCTCAAGCGCTTTGTGGAGGATCCAGAGAACCTGAAGAAACGCTTCTTGGAACTTCATTCGCACGACGATACCTTTATTGTAGACCTCTTGCTGGCCTTCCAGCTGGAACCCTTGCTGCATGCTACGCCGGGCTATCCGGAGGACATCTCCATCATCCAAGAGCACTTAAAGGAGTTTACAAGTGCTTTTGAGAAGAGCACCAAACGAAGCACGAGAAGAAAAAGGAAGCGCTCCTTCTAATGGGAAACGCACTACGGCTCTGTGCCTCCGACCGGAAGCCACAGACTGCCTTTCGCGCGGTGCACGATTTAAGCCCTCTTAAATCACCGCTCTGTGCCATTCGGGAAAAGAGAAGTCCGTTCGGAGAGATCCCCACGGACAAGCTTTTCCCACGCTTTGAACGGCTCAAGAGGCCTTTGAAAAGGAAGAAGAAAAAGCGCAGGGCACACTCGTCCGACGCTGCTCGGTTGGCGGTCTAATACTACTATGCTACTACTATACTACTACTTACTATGCTACTGCTACTACCACTCCTCGTCCTCGCTCTCCTCCTCGCTGCCTTGCTCCAGCTGTTCCAGTGCCTCTTCCATGGAGTTCTTCCTCCGCTGGTCTGGGACTCTGAATTTGGACAAGTAGCGCCTCTGTTTGACGCAAAAGTGTTCCTCGGCCATCCTCTCCCTCTTTCTGGAGTGGCCAAGCTTTACGCCAGCGCAGTAGCGAAGTTTTTTCTGTTCTTTGGTGAGAGAGGCGATGTGCTCCTGTTTCTTCTTGTACTCTTGCAGCCCTTCGTTCAAGAACACTTTGGACCCAAAGGGGATGGCCTCGCGCAGCTTTTTGATCAGCTCTTTGGCCGCCTTCTCGTCGCCTTCTTCGTGCTTTTCTTTGAGCGTTTTGTAGAAGCTCAAGAGGAAGGGCAAGGTCTGGACTGTCTTTTCGTCCTCGTCCTTCTTGACCGGTTCTGGGGGGGGCGTCCAGACCTCGGCTTCCCCCAATTGCTTCTTTCCGAGCCGACCAAAGCACAGGCAGGGCAGTATTTTCTTCCACAGGTGTATGTCCGCCTTGCTGAAGCGCAGAAAGTAAAGCAATTGTTGGTAGGCTTTTTTCCTTCTGAAAAGCTTACGATTCCATTGGGAAAGGTACTTGTGAAACACATGGAAATCACGCACAAGGACGCTGTTGATGCTTTCGATGGTGTCGGCGAAGAAGGCACGGTTTTTTTCAAACTTCCGCAGCCCATCGTGGCGAATTAAAAAGTGAACCCTATTTATAAGACCGTACAATCTTCTGAGCTCTTTCGTCTCCATGGGCAACGAACCGTCCGTAGAATTTCCAGTCGAGGAGGATTGCATCTTTACGAAGAACGACCGGTGTTATATTTGTTGGGAAACGATCAACACGGACGAGTGGAAACTAATTCGTTCTCCGTGCGAGTGTAGAATTGTGGTTCACGATACTTGTTTAATCAATTATATTAAATTCTCGAAGAAATTCCGTTGTTCCGTTTGCAACGATTTCTTGTTCGACCAGCGAAAACGTCGGAGACTCTCGCGGAAGAAGAAGCTTCGCCTTACGATGGAAGCAATTGAACAGGTGGGCGGTGGCCAGACGGATGCGGTGGCCAGCCCCGGCTGTCGCCTTACGCCTACCTGTAGCATCTTTGGAACTTTCTTCCACCGCTAGGCCGCTGAGCCGCCG
>Ga0115013_10002063_pt1 | contig 11328 bp, 8 predicted proteins | sample SouAtlMetagenome_2_FD_88686 | JGI IMG/M metagenome (GOLD analysis project Ga0115013, IMG submission 88686) | Marine eukaryotic phytoplankton communities from Atlantic Ocean - South Atlantic ANT15 Metagenome | ecosystem: Environmental > Aquatic > Marine > Oceanic | place: South Atlantic Ocean...
AAATTTGGTGACACCGAAATAGCCGATATGGGAGGTGCCAACCCTCAAAATCAGATTTGTCACCCGAGCACGACAATAGGGCTAAGGATAAAATAATAGAAATCGGAATTCTTAAATAAAAATTATTCATTAAATTTTTAGTCGTTTCATTGTCTAATTAGTGGCCGTGTCAGACATGTCGGGCCACCCTCACCTTTTCGGCTAATTTCAATTCCAGAGTAGGTCCTCACAGAACATCCCGCTTCCTCTAACCGACCTTTAACGCCGGGAAGGTTTTCAAGCATGATGACTTGTCGAGGCCCTAAAGCAAGCACATTGCAGCCCATTGGTAAATATTCATCCTCGGGTACCTCGATGAACTGCACACCCAGTTCATCCAACCAACTGATAAATGAGGTAGGCATGAAAGGTTGGTATATAAGCGCTAAATCCTGATCAATCGGTGAGATGATAGACATTAAATGTAGCACATCATCAGGATGATCTGGCTCAGGTAATGCCACCACTTCTAAGTGGACTGAGTCACCCAAAATGGTCTTTAATTGGCGAATACCCTCGCTGTTTGTCCTTGGCCCTAGGCCGACGGCGGCATGATTTTTATCTAACCAAATAAAGTCTCCGCCCTCCAACGTCCCAGGAGAGACAATTTCCCCTGCAACTTTGTAACCCAGTGACTTATAAACTGACATATTTACCGCAGCTTCTGGAGTTCTTGTTGCACGCCCCATATTGCAAAGGATAAGCCCCTTAGGACTGACTAAGATATTATCGCGTGGATAAATACTATCAATGGTCAAACTATCGGCAGGAGGAAGGTCAATAATTTCAGCGCCCGAATCACATAATATTTGCCGAAATAGGTCAAATTCATCATTAGACTGATCAATTAAAGGCATACTATGGAAACGTAGCGGACTCCATTCTGCAGACAGCTTCTCTTGACTAACAAAGGCATCTTTAGAGTGCCGAACAGCCACCTGCTTTATGGAAGAATATTCATTGAATTGACTCATTTTATAGACCCCTCTTTTCTTCTCTTACTAAGGCATAAAAAGGCATTCCGATTAGAATTAGCATGAATGAATAGAAGACTACTTCAGCACCTGCCCCCCAGATTGCAAAAAACGAATACAAGAACGCCGCCCCTGATAGAAAAATCGCGCGAGTCCTCTCTGGGCCTGCCTGATCATTTTTCAGGAAATAAAACTCTGACACTGCACAGAAGGCATAGGCCGTCAAGGTGGATAGAGTTGACAGCATAGCCATAAATGTAAATGCAGCCACGAGACCCTTTGTATAATTAAGCACGAGTAAAAGAGTCATGAAGCCTCCCGAAACAACAAAAGAAAATATAGGCGTTCCGGTGCGACTAAGGGTTAAGAACTTGTTCGGTAATAAATGATCTTTCGCTGCGGCAAGTGGAACCTGACCAGCGGTCAATGTATTGGCATTTAATGAACCAAGTGTCGATATCAGTGCTCCCATAGTAATAATAGCTCCTCCAACTGGTCCCATTATCTTTGTTGCCGCTAGTGCAAACGGCGCCGAGGAACCGATTAGCTCATCTGCGGGAACAACCAATGCAATAGCTAAACTCACTAAAAAGTATATAACCAATACAGTTAAGAGGGATGCGATGAGAATTTTTGGAATCGTCTTATCAGGCTGATAAATATTGTCGGCCGGCACAGTAGCTGTTTCGATCCCTATGAAAGACCACATGACAAGCGTGGTGACTGTCGCCAGCACCGCAAAGGGATGAAGATCAGTTGGGTTAACAGGAGGAAGGATTTCTGGCTGCATGTTGCTGAAGCCAAGCACTATAATGAACAAAAGAGGCAGAATTTTTAAGGCGGTTGTGACAACCTGGAACGCTCCACTTCCCTCAATGCTTCGAATATTCATCCCAATAACACTCCAAACAAGTGCGAGCGAAACAAGTAAACTCAGGATTGATGAATTTGTGACAGCTGGAATGAAAACTCCTAAATAGCCAACAAAGGCAATGGCTATTCCCGACACAGCTGCAATACATGAGATCCAGTAGGTCCAGGCAACTAAGAACCCTGCTAGGTTGCCCAAACCAGCATTAACATAGGCGTAAGGGCCCCCTATCTTAGGGACTCTTTTTACGAGACGAGATAATGACAGGGCAACCAGTAATGTGCCAGCACCCGCAACTAGCCAACCTCCAAGACCAAGAAGCCCGTATGGTGCTAAAAGCGTGGGCATCATAAAGACACCTGATCCGATCGCACAACCAACTGCGATGGACCAGCCTCGCCAGAAACCTATTTCACGGTTCGCGTTATCCTCTGCCATAGAATCCTTCGTTATATTTTCAAAACGTTATAGTACCGTAACAGGGGTTCAAAATATTACAATAGGCAACGCCAGAGACATTGCCAAATACTGAATTTGTAAAATCTTTATTGGGATACTAAATTATCAAACGAACAAATTCTAAGGTTGTGCGTGCCGTTTTCGTTGCAGCCCTCGCCGTTACTCTTGTGACCGTGCTTTTTAATGGCCACTTAAAAGATGCTATTAGTGACTTCTTCGTACTCGAATTCAACGCCAATATGAATGATTTAATTTCATCTCCAGATTCCTCTTTTTTATCCAAAGCAACGAAAATATCCACTGGATATGAAGCCCCAACAACTGCAGAAATAAGAGATGACTTTAGTGTCACTAAAGATTTAGATGTGTGGTTTGATCGTAGCCAAACAAAAGCACTTTTGGTGCAAAAGGATGGAGAAATAATTTATCAACGCTACTCTTCAGATGCTGATTCTGGTCGCAATGTAAATGGCCTATCAATGACCAAAAATATTGTTGCTCTTCTCATTGGTATCGCGATTGATGAAGGTAAAATTGGCTCAGAATACGATCTCATCGCCCACCATGTCCCTGAATTAAATCATGAAGATAATCTAGGTATAACAGTGAGGGATTTGCTGCGACATACTTCAGGAGTGACCTCTGCACTCAGTGATCTTCAGTCAACGATGACTGGTAAATGGCTAGAAAGAGATCTCTCTGAGATCACCTTCCAAAGAAATGCGCCCTTTACATATGACAACCTCAACTACTACCTCCTAAATATTTTGCTACAAAATTTATATCAAAAGCCCCTTAGCAGCATAATTGAAGATAAACTATGGAAGCCTTTAGGTCTCTCTGAGGCCTCCATAATAAACACAACAGGTTATTGTTGTATGTTCGCTAAGGCAGATGCTTGGCTTGCTATTGGTGATTTGTATTTGAACGGTGGAGGAAAAATTATCTCATCTAATTGGATCGAGAAGATGGTCGAAGACACAGTAACGCCAGAATGGTTTTTTGTCCAAGCTACTGGAAAATCAACTAATAATATCTATGGCTACCATGTCTACGGTGGCCTACCGGAACTGCCTAAAGTATTTTGGTTAGAGGGAATGGGTTTGCAACTTGTCATGATTAACCCAGAGACAAACACCATTATCGTAAGACTTGGTGGTATTCCTTCAAAATTTTCCCTTAAATCTAACCGTTATGACTCCTCTCTCATCGACCCACTCTTGAAAATTATCCGCTAAAAGTATTCTTTTGAGCCTCTTTTTTTAGGTAAACGAGCTGCTTCTCTCCAATAAAAACTAGTATTTAGCGAATAGATCTTATGCAGTCTTGGATCGACTTAAGAGCTATCTTGTCTGTATCGGTCTAATTTTCGAGCCTGCTTTAGCTCGAAAATAGATTTCTTCTCTATCTTAAAGGGGTGTCTAAAATGAAAACTATAAAAAAACTTAGTTGCTTAGCTGTCGCTATGTCGGCGTTTATCGGCAATACCTATGCAGCTGAATTGGAAGAGATAATCGTTACAGCCCAGAAGCGAGCAGAGAGCCTTCAAGATGTGCCTCTCTCAATGACGGCAATTGAAGGATCTAAGATTGAAGAAGCTAATATCAATAGTTTCATGGATCTATCTGAATATGTTCCTAATCTTTCGATAACCGAAAATGCTGTTAATACAATTATTGGGATGCGTGGTGTAGGTATTGGTGCTAACCAATCCTTCGAGCAGTCAGTTGGGGTTTATGTGGACGGCATTCACTACGGGAAAAGTCGTCAAATTAGAACGGGTTTATTTGATCTGCAGCAGGTTGAGGTATTAAGAGGACCACAAGGTATTTTATTTGGTAAAAATACTCTTGCCGGTGCAATTAATATCACTTCAGCAACACCCGAGCCAGATCAAGAAATGGGCGGTAAAATATCCGTAGAAGCCGAATCATTTGGTGGAACTACAATGGAGGGACACATTACTGGCTCAATGGGCGACACTGTCGGTCTTCGATTTGCCTACAAAGACCGATCAAGTGATGGCCATATCGATAATACATATCCCGCGGCCACAAGCAGCACTCAGCCAACTACTGATGAAACAATGTGGAGAGCAAGTGCCACTTGGGAGCCCACTGACTCAACTCGTGTTGAAATCAAACACTCCGAGAGTGACTACCTCCGACTGGGAAGTGATGCGTTGGTAACGACATTCTCTCCACTAGCGAATATCCCAGCATCGAATGCCCTAATGTACGGAACGATGGGAGCAGTTTTCCCAGGTTACAGTGCAATCGTTGCCGCAGGTGGTGATGCTTTTAGGGATTCGATTTCCTTTGGCGGTTGTGCGTTAGAGGCTCACGTGGGAATGAGCTCAGCAATTTGTGATGCAGGTGGCGAACGCCCTGAGGGAACTGATACGTCTACTGCGGATAGTTCCCTTAACTTCGAAATGGAGCTAGATAACGGATATACCATTAGCATGGTTGCTGGCAGAGGCAGGTATAGCTACCAGGATGGAATTGATGCTGACTTTCTACCTCTAAGGTTCATTGGACGAAGCGATATATCTGAGTATGACCACAACAGCACGGAACTTAGAATAACGTCGCCAACGGATGGAAAATTCTCATGGGTAGGTGGAATATATCTTGATAAGCAGGAGCAAGAAATCGACCGAACAGTGATTGTGGATGGAACCTTCGGCATTCCGCAAATCATGCCTGCAATATTGGGCGGCCTAGATACATTCTTGGCATACTCACCTGCACAAATAGCTGGCCTAAATGCGACTATTCTGGCACCTGGCACGCCCTATACACTTGACCAGTTGTATGCCGCGACAGGATTGGATTATCGCCTCCAAGTTGGCGTTGAGGGTTCAACCAAGTGGAGGGCAACTGGACGACTATCCAACTGGAAACAAAACACCAACTCTCGTGCGATCTTTTATCAAGGTACCCTCAGCCTGACTGATGAAGTCTCGCTAACCGTTGGTGCACGTTATACGGAAGAGGAAAAAAGAGCGCATGCCGAAACTCAAATTGTTGCGGAGCATTCGGGTCTGACTACACCAAACTACGACCCCCTGCTTGCTGGACTAATGGGAGCTCTGTTCGCGTCATACGAGCATGAGTTCGATGAGCAAAGAACAACACACCAGTTCCTGCCAGCTGCTAATCTTGAGTGGAATCGATCAGAGGATAGTATGTTTTATATTTCATACTCTGAAGGATTCAAGAGTGGAGGCTTCAATGCCGTGGATGATCAAGATCCTCTCTTCACAGCGGACGGACCCCAAAGAACTATCCCAGGACCTGGATTTGAGTATGATGATGAAAATGCGCACTCCTTCGAGTTAGGTGGAAAACATACATTGATGGATGGCTCCATGACATTGAACTGGGCGTTGTTTGACAGTACCTATGAGAATCAGCAGGTCTCTACATTTGTTGGCCTTGGCTTTGTTGTTACCAATGCTGCAAGTACAGATGTAAAAGGACTTGAGGTTGATATGACATGGCAGGCTACTGATAACCTTAGACTCGGCGCTAATTTTGCTCTGAATGATGGTGCTTATGGATCATTCCCTGGTGCTGGCTGTACTGCCGCTCAAGCATCTGCTTTACTTGGATTGGGAACCCTTACGGTTAATTCACCAGTCACATCAGCACTAGGTTGTGATGCTCAATTTAAAGGCGATGGTACCCAAGGCGGCTCTAGTCAAGATCTTGCCGGCGCGCCTGTTGGGACAGACTATAATGGGACTCTAACAGCTGACTATGTTCGCCCAGTAATGGGTGGCATGCTTTGGTTCTCCTCCGTAGATATTGCCTTTACTGATGGCTTCTTCATGACTGGCGATAGAGATCCTATCGATTATCAGGACGGGTTTACAAAAACCAATATGCGTACAGGTCTTCGTGGAGAGAATTGGTCAGTTATGCTCTACGGAAGAAATGTCTTTGATAAAATTACTCCACAGGGAGCCTTCGATGTGCCCCTAGCCGCTGGATCGCATGCACAGTACACTCAACCTGGAGCAGTTTGGGGTGCAACCTTAAACTATAATTTTTAAATCAAAATAACATTGTTATGCAGAAAAGGATGACCTTTGTCATCCTTTTCTATTTCAAGTGCACTGAAAAATTTGAAGTATCACCGCTCTTAAATCTCTATAAATTGCTGATAATAAGTTGCTTTTTAAGATCGAGTTTTATTTAGTTTTTTACTAAAAGTATTGATAATTGAATGATTTTCTATTAGTTTGCGGTTAGCTACATCAATAAATATAAGTATATTTGCAAATATTACTATTTAACTGGGGTATTTTATGAATAAGAAGTCACTTCGCACACTGAGTAGTCTGGCCTTAGCAGTAGCTACTGCTTCGAGTGGTGCCTACGCAGCTGAACTTGAAGAAATTATTGTAACTGCGCAAAAACGTGCAGAGAGCTTACAGGAAGTTCCTGTTTCCTTGACCGCCATATCTGGAACAAAGATTGAGGAGGCCGGTCTTCATAGTTTTGCAGAACTATCTACATATGTTCCTAATCTGTCGATCACAGAGAATGCTGTAAACACTATCATAGAAATGCGAGGTATCAGCATTGGTGCGAATCAATCATTCGAGCAATCGGTAGGTGTTTTTGTTGATGGCGTGCATTACGGTAAGAGCCGTCAGATCCGAACAGGTTTATTTGATATCCAACAGGCAGAAGTAGTTCGTGGTCCTCAAGGAGTATTATTTGGTAAGAACACGCTCGCTGGTGCAATCAACATTACAACAGCTACACCAGAAACTGATCAGGAATTTGGTGGCAAGCTAACGGTCAGTAAAGAATCCTTCGATGGAACGATTATGCAGGGGCACGTTACAGGCTCGATCGCAGATACCATTGGTGTTCGCCTGGCTTACAAAGATCGTACCAGTGATGGTGCATGGGATAACACATTTGCTGGAGCGATGAACAAGTCAATGCCAACAGTTGATGAGTCAATGTGGCGTGCAAGCCTGACCTGGGAGCCAACAGACTCTACGAGAGTAGAGCTGAAGCATTCAAATAATGACAACGTAAAGCTTGGCCAGGATTCCATGGCAACTTTATTTAGCCCTGTCGCGAATATGGGTGCCGCAGCTGGACTCATGTATGGCGTTATGGGTGTCGTTCATCCTAACTTTGCCTCAATTACCAGTAGTGGTACTAATGATCCTTACAGGGATTCAATCGCTCTGGGTGGCTGTGAGCACGAGGCCTACATGGGTAAGACCTCATCATACTGTGAGTCAGGCATGGAGCGACCAGAAGGTACAGACTCCACATCATCAGATACATCTCTGAACTTTGAGATGGAGCTTGATAATGGCTACACGCTAAATGCTACGATCGGTAGGGGACGTTACAACTACCAGGATGGTTTAGATGCTGACTGGTTGCCATTACGATTTATTGGTCAATCCACATTTGCAGACTACGATCATAATAGCCAAGAATTTAGAATTTCTTCACCTACCGATGGTAAGTTTTCTTGGGTAGGTGGTGTGTATCTGTCCAAGTCAGTTCAGGAGCAGTGGACTCTAACCTCGGTCGATGGAACATTTGGGCTACCTGAAATGACCATGAGAGCTATTCTGGGTGGTGGTAATCCCGCACTTGGACTTCCTACCTTCCTTGCGTTCTCTCCCGCTCAAGTTGCTGGTATAAACGCTACAACTTTAGCACCTGGAACGCCTTACACACTTGACCAGCTTTATGCGGCAACAGGCTTGGACTATCGTTTCCAAGTTGGCGTTGAAGGTTCAACGATGTGGTCACAGATGGCGCGGATTGGTAACTACCGACAAGATACGAACTCTCGAGCGGTTTTCTATCAGGCGACGTATAACCTGACAGACTCACTTGCTCTAACAGCTGGTGCTCGATATACCGAAGAAGATAAGCGAGCGCATGCTGAGACGTTCAACACATCTAGCTACAATGGTCTGGCAGTGCCAGATGCTAATCCCCTGCTAGGTGGTCTCTCCGCTGCTCTTTTCAATATCTATGATCACATGTTTGATGAAGATCGAGGAACACACCAGTTCATTCCCGCTGTTAATCTAGAATGGACTCGATCTGATGATAGCATGCTCTACCTTAGCTATTCAGAGGGCTTCAAGAGTGGTGGCTTTAACTCCACAGACTCCCAGCTGCCTCTCTTTACAGCTGATGGACCACAGTTCAATATCCCCGGTCCTGGATTTGAGTACGAGGATGAGAATGCAGAATCTTGGGAGCTAGGTGGTAAGCACACGCTAATGGATGGTGCTATGACTCTTAACTGGGCTTACTACGACAGTGTCTATGAGAATCAGCAAGTATCTACGTTCGTGGGCCTAGGATTCGTGGTGACTAACGCTGCAAGTGCCAGTGTGTCCGGTCTTGAACTTGACATGCAGTGGCAGGCGACAGACAACCTGAGATTAGGTGCCAATATGGCATTCAATGATGGCAAGTATGGTGACTTCCCTGGTGCTGGTTGTACTGCGATTCAGGCCTCTGACCTCGCTGGTGGAGCGAGCTCATCTGGAACCTGTGTTGCCGAGTATGGTGCTGACGGAACTCAAATAGGAGTGAGTCAGAATCTTGCAGGTGCTCAGCTTGGAACCGACTACAATGGCTCCTTGAACGCAGACTATACTCGAACAGTTCTTGGTGGAATGATTTGGTCTTCTGGGATCGATTTCCTGTTTACTGATGGATTTTATATGACTGGTGATCGTGATCCAATTGACTACCAAAATGGTTTCTCGAAAACTGATGTCCGAACTGGACTAATGGGGCCGAACTGGTCAGTCATGCTCTATGGTAAGAATGTCTTTGATAAAATCACCCCCCAGGGTGCTTTCGACATTCCACTTGCATCGGGTTCACATGCGCAGTACATGCTCCCAGGCGCAGTTTGGGGCGCAACTCTTAACTACAACTTCTAATGAAGTAAGTTAGTTAAAGAAAAAAGGACGGGCTTGCCCGTCCTTTTTTTATGTTTGTACATTCTCAGTGCATAGTTCGCAGCATACCCAATAACATGACAAATAAAACCAAGTTACTGAGAACAAATATAGGACCACGTAAAGCGGTGCTTGTAACAAAAATATGTAGGTAGCAATGCACTGTTCTTAAGATTACATAACTCCATGACATGGTCATTAATAATTGATCTTGAATGCCTTGAATAAAGCAAAATATCGACAGCACATAGAAAATAACCGGGAATTCAAATAAATTCTGAATATTATTCTTAATCAACTTCAGACTATCTGGCGCATTGGGGTACGGCATTAAGGGCACGCCATCGGCCCAGCTTGGGTCGGACTTCATTAACTTTAATGTGGCAAAAACATGCAAAAAACCTACTAAAAATGTAATGATAATCATTACGTAAGCGGGAACTAGGAAATTTTCAAACATAGGGTTACTCCAATTAAAATTATAGTTAGTTATCGTTGTAGCGTTTGGCAAATGGTTTTAGAACAACATCCAAACTACTAATGTTTGTGACTACTATGTCGTATACAAACATAATATTATCAGCCATCTCGGCTATGATAAGCGAAGAATTGCATCTCTAGTAATATTGGTTAGCATATGAGTCAAACCTCGTATTTCTCTAAATCTGTAATGCGCCTAGTTCTTGCCCTAATCGGTCTGATCTTGATTGTCGTTGGTTCTAATACTCATTTTCATTTGACGAATTATCCACCAGATACCCTTGTTATCGTCAACGGCTACCCTATGACGCAGTCAACTCTTCGCAATACTGAAAAGAGGATTCAGCCCAACTCCTCTGATCCAATGAATCCAGATGATCGAGAGCTCCTGTTACAACGACTAATTGATGATGAGCTGATGTTTCAGCATGCTGAGGATCTTGATATTTTAACGACTGATCCAGGTATTCGAAAGTTACTCGTACGTTCATCAATCGAGAGCATTGTTAAAGATTCTAGGTCTATACCGATAAGTGATGAGCAACTAAGAACTTTCTACGAAGATCATAAATCTATTTTCCAAAGACCAAGCAGAATACACCTAAAGGTGGCATCGTTTTTAAAACCTGAGGTGGCAAAGGACACAGGGGAAATAATCAAAAAAGAGGTGCCTTTTGAATTAGCTGTAGCGGAGACCAAGACAGGAAAGTTAATCGACATACCCTCCTCCTTGTTACCTGAGCATGTGCTTCGAAGGTACTTAGGTTCCGAGCTTACTGAAGTCGCCCTATCGCTCTCAGAAAATCAAATATCCTCTACTGTCACACTGGGTGAATTTACCTACCTGATATATGTTATGGCAAGGGAGCCTGAACAGCAGCTTTCATTCGATGACTCACGCCTGCAGGTCACAAGTGAGTATAGGAGCCGACATCGTCAAAACGCTCTAACCAACGCGTTAACCCATCTGAGGAAACACTCTGATATACGAGTCGATCAATCCTTTTTACATCAACTGGCTCAAGGTTCAAAGAAGAATGATCTCTAAGAACAAACTAAGCCCTAACTATCGATCAATAGCTCTTCTGTTCATTGGATCACTTATTGGCATATCCTCTTTGTTCTTAGTACCAAATAAGCTTTTAGGATATGACCAAGGTGCTGTTGCACAAATCAACAGTGCAGTCATAAGGAAAGATGAATATGAGCGAGCCATTGCTCTATTCCGAGGAGACAAAAGAGGGCCCATAACCGATGCCGATTTAAATCTTGTACTTGGGAAGCTAATTGAAGAGGAGTTGCTCGTGCAAGCGGCGCTGCGAAGTGATGCACCGCGCAAAGATCTGAAGATTCGGCAGAGAGTTCTTCAGACACTCCTAACCAGTATTCAAACACGATCGGCGGCAGGCATCAGCGATCCCAGCCAGTCACCAGGTGAAGATCTAAAATTTTATTTGAATCAATTGAGGGACAACGCTGATATTCAGAGGCTTAAAAAAGCATCTGACAATATTTCAGTCGCCTCGGAGATA
>Ga0115013_10002064_pt1 | contig 11327 bp, 7 predicted proteins | sample SouAtlMetagenome_2_FD_88686 | JGI IMG/M metagenome (GOLD analysis project Ga0115013, IMG submission 88686) | Marine eukaryotic phytoplankton communities from Atlantic Ocean - South Atlantic ANT15 Metagenome | ecosystem: Environmental > Aquatic > Marine > Oceanic | place: South Atlantic Ocean...
ATGGAAATTTATTGAATTTATTGGACGATACACAAGAAACAGCATCTTTATATCAGCAGTTGGAAAGTGATAAAGGTAAAGTCTTATTCAATTTTGCGCTTGTTTATCTAGCGTTTGCTATTCTAATGATAGTCAGTGCTGTTTTACTAGGTTTATGGTTTGCAGAAAGATTATCTAGACCGATAGGTCGTTTGACTGGCGCTGCACAAAAAATTGCAAAAGGCGAACTTAACGTTCGGGTACGCGAAGAATCTGGTGACGATGAAATTGCACAGCTTTCTAAGCTCTTTAATCGTATGACCAGCCAATTAAAGTTACAACGCGATAAACTTTTACTAAATACCTCTCAAATAGATGAACGGCGGCGGCTGTTTGATAGTGTATTAGCTTCTGTTACCTCTGGAGTAATAGGTTTAAATCCAAAAGGTAAAATATCTTTTATCAATCGATCGGCTATCAGTTTATTGAACTATACTGATAAAAAGTTGGACGACTGCACGCTTGAAATATTAGCGCCGGAATTTTTATCAATGTATGAGTCTTTGGTTTTGGGTGATCTTAAAAGCTTACAGCAAGAAGTAAAGATTTTGCGGGCAGGTAGATTGGAAAATCTTTTGGTCAGAATGGCGCCTATGAAAGACGAGACTGATAATATTGATGGGTTTGTTATTGCTTTTGATGACATTACAGAACTAGTCTCTGCTCAGAGAGCTGCTGCTTGGGGAGATGTGGCACAACGCATAGCTCATGAAATTAAAAATCCCCTTACTCCGATCAGATTGTCGGCTGAGAGAATAAAACGGAAATTTATGCCGCTTCTGGATGACAACAGTGATACTTTATCTGATATGACGGAAGTAATCGTAAGACAGACGAATGATCTTAGTCGAATTGTGGATGAATTTTCAAGATTTGCGAGGATGCCTGAGCCCGATAAGAAGTCTGAGGATATAATTCAAATAATAACTTCTGCCATTTCATTGCAAGAAAATGGATTGCCTGAGATTGCATTTAAAAAAAATATTGTTGAGGGACCTATTATGTTTGGAGTGGATGCGGCGATGATTTCGCAGGCTCTAATCAACCTCTTAAAAAATGCTGGAGAGTCAATTTCAAGTAGGATGAGCAAAGGAGAGTCACCGAATGTGTTGGGCCAAATACAAGTTATTGCCAAGCTATCGGGTAGTTTTCTGAAAGTTTCAATTGTTGATAATGGCTTGGGTTTGCCTGAAGACCGAGCACGATTGTTTGAGCCATATGTTACAACCCGCGAAAACGGTACCGGTTTGGGGTTGGCAATAGTAAAAAAAATAATAGAGGAACATGGTGGAACATTCCGTTTGGAGGATGCTCCTCAATATCAAAATAGTGGTATAGTTGGTGCTGCAGCCATCATAGAGCTGCCAATTTACTCTGTGAAGTAGAATAAAAAGATTAAAACGTGGAGAAGAGATATGACCGATATCCTAATTGTTGATGATGAACGCGATATCCGCGAACTCATTTCAGAAATATTAATAGATGAAGGGTATCAAACTAGACTGTGTGGAGGCGCCGATGATTGCCTTCAAGAATTAAAGAAATCCGTACCGGGACTTTTAATCCTCGATATTTGGCTAAAAGATAATGAAATGGACGGCATTGATATTTTAGTAAAAGCCAAAAGAGAATTTCCACAAGTTCCGGTTGTCATTATTTCTGGCCATGGAAATATCGAGATTGCCGTCGCTGCCATTAAGCAAGGTGCTTATGACTTTATTGAGAAACCTTTCAATATAGAGCAGCTTCTTGTGGTTGTAAGACGTGCGATGGAAACATCGCGGCTTCGTCAAGAAAATATCGAATTAAAACGTAAAGATGCACCGTTATCGGTAATGGTTGGCGAGTCAAATATTTTTAAAAACTTTGTATCTAACTTGGATAAAGTGACTAAGACGAATGGGAGGGTTCTACTTACTGGTGCCTCAGGCAGTGGTAAGGAAATGGCCGCAAGATATATTCATGCGAATTCCGAGAGAGCTTCTAAACCTTTTATTAGTGTAAATTGTGCGTCCATTGCTCCGGAAAGGATGGAGGACGTTCTTTTTGGTAGAGATGCTGGAAATAGCTTACCTACTGACGGTTTGCTTTCTCAAGCGGATGGTGGTGTCATATATTTTGACGAGATAGCTGACATGCCACTAGTGACTCAGTCAAAAATTTTGAGGGTACTGGTTGATCAGAAATTTCAAAGAGTAAATGGAAAGTCTGAGGTAAAAGTTGACTTGCGAGTTATTTCTTCAACATCTCAAGATTTAAGGGAGGCAATTAAGCAAAAATCTTTTAGAGAGGAGCTTTATCACCGACTTAATGTCGTTCCAATAAATGTGCCATCACTTTCACAAAGACTTGAAGATATTCCATTATTATTTGAGCACTTCGCAAAAACCTATAATGAGACCCAGGGGTTAAATCTTAGAGGCCTTTCACATGAGGCATCCACTATGCTTCAGACAATGTCTTGGCCAGGCAATATAAGGCAGCTTAAAAATATGGTTGAAAGAGTTCTGATTCTTGGTGATGGACACGGAGAAGTTTCAATCGAAGATCTTCCGTCTGAAACAAAATCAGCAGATGACAATTTGAATAGTGTTGCGTCCGGTACAATTGCAACAATGCCGCTTCGAGAAGCAAGAGAAGCTTTTGAGAGAGAATATTTAATAACACAAATTAATAGATTTAATGGAAATATATCAAAGACAGCAAAATTTGTTGGTATGGAGCGTAGTGCACTTCATAGGAAACTGAAGTCATTAGGAGTAGTTTCAATTTCAAGAGCACAAAAAGAGGATATTTGAACTTTTATTGTTTTATCGGAGAGATGATACCTAATCTATTCATTTCTAGTGATATGAGGAGCAACGTATGAAAGTAATAATTTGTGGTGCTGGTCAAGTAGGTTGGCAAATAGCCCGTCATTTGTCAGGGGAGCGCAACGATGTAACAGTAATAGATAATGATCCAGAATTAATCAGGCGAGCTACAAATACACTAGATGTTCAGGGAGTAAATGGATTTGCTTCTTATCCAGATATATTAGATCGGGCAGGTGCTCGTGATGCTGATATGATAATAGCTGCTACATATTCTGACGAAGTAAATATGGTCACTTGCCAGGTAGCACATTCAATTTTTTCTATCCCGCGTAAAATAGCTCGTTTGAGAAGTCAGTCTTATTTGAATGCAATTTACTCAGACTTATACAGGCGGGACCATTTGCCAATTGATGTAGTAATCAGTCCGGAGAGAGAAGTGGCTGACGCTGCATTGAAGCGTATGGCAGCGCCTGCTGCTTTCGATACTGAAATGTTCTTGAATAAAAAAGCTCAACTTATTGCGCTGCGTCTCGATGAAGAATGCCCAGTCTTAAATACACCTCTTAAGCAATTGACCGATCTTTTTTCGACCCTTCGAACTATTGTGATAGCAGTTAGACGTGATGGAACTCTTTTTGCGCCTGAGTCAGGAGATCAATTGTTTGTGGGTGATGAATGCTATCTTATGTGCCACGTGGAAGATGCTCAAAGATCTGTAGATGTTTTTGGTAAGCCAAATTTGGAGCAAAATCGAATAGTAATGATCGGTGGTGGAAATGTGGGTCAGAGAGTTGCGGCTCAGCTTGAAGCACATCAAAAAAGGATTTCGACAAAAATAATAGAAAAAAATATTAAAATAGCTGAGGCTGCTGCGGAAAATCTTGAGAGAACTATAGTATTAAATGGCGATGGATTAGACGTTAGCATTCTATCAGAGGCGAACGTATCTAGGGCAGATACTGTTCTAGCGATTACTGATGATGATAAAACAAATATGCTGGCAGCTGTAAGAGCCAAAGCGCAAGGTTGTAAAATGGCTGTTGTATTAATAAATGATCCCACGTTAGTTCCGCTAATGCGACCGCTAGGAATTGATGCCTTTATCAACCCTAGAGCGACCACTGTAAGCTCAATTCTTAGACATATTCGGCATGGTCGCGTGAAAGGAGTCTATGCAATAGGTGATGCTGAGGCAGAAATATTAGAAGCAGAGGTTCTTTCAACATCTCCAATTTCTGGGAAAAAGATTCGTGATATTGAATTTCCGGAAAGTGTTTTAATTGGTGGTCTTTTAAAAAGTGGAGAATTTGTAAAGCCTTCAGGCGGAACTTTGATTGAGGAGGGGGACACCATAGCTCTGTTTACAATGGCTGAAGATATTCCAGAAGTTGAGCGGCTTTTGCAAGTTTCCATCGATTTTTTCTAAAATGAATTTTTCGGTATTAAATAGGGCAATTTTTTTTCAATTATTTGCAATTATCTCCCTATTAATGATAATTCCTGCTTTGATTGCTTTTTTGGAGAAAGACTATTTTGTTGCTCGGACTTTTCTGTACTGTTCTTTTGCAGGTGTGATTGTTTATACTTCGATTGCAATTGCATTGAGCAACGTTATTAAAGTTCAAAATAATTTTGAAAAATTACTTTCTTTCATATTATCGTATTTTTTCTTACCAATTTTTATGGCATTGCCATTGGTTCTTTCTGTTGCTGAGGTGGGGTTGATAGATGCCTGGCTTGAAATGGTAAGTTCATTTACTACCACAGGTTTAAAAATAACTAATTTAGAAATATTTTCTGGCAGTGCTTTACGGTTGTGGTTTGGGATGGTTTCTTGGATAGGTGGTATATTTTTTTGGATCTGCGCAATAAGTATTTTATTACCCTTAAATATTAACAGATTTGAAACTGGCGTTGATGATTTTCTGGATGGCTCTTCAATTAAAGGGCGTGAGGGTAATTCTGTTATAAGCAATGCACGACACCTAATTCCAGTTTATTTAATTATTACAATTGCTTTATGGTTTTTCCTTACGCTTATGGGGATGTCAGGATTTCAGGCTTTGTTGATGGCAATGTCTGTGATCTCAACATCGGGCATTGATATACTGAGCGACGAAATTCCAAAAGTTTTTATAATTGAAGGAATTATTTTAATATTTTTTGTTTTTGCTCTGTCAAAGTCATTATTTTTTCGTGACATAAACGACATACGAAAGTTTCGATTTTTTACCGATCCAGAAATTCGACTAGCTCTGATTATAATTTTGGCTGTGACGGGTCTTTTTTATGCCAAATCTATTTTTGTCTTATTATCAGAAAATATTGATATTAATATAGTTGTCCTTCTAAAACAGTTATGGGGTATTTTTTTTACGGTAACTTCATACTTAGTTACTATGGGAATTGAGAGCAAAGTTTGGTCTGATTACCCGAGTTTTGCATTGGCAGAAGTGTCCGCAGTGTCTGTAATGGGGCTTGCTATAATAGGAGGTGGTGTAGCAACTACTGCTGGTGGGGTTAAACTTTTAAGGGTCTACATTCTATATAGGAATGCTGCTCAAGAAGTTGATATGATGCTACATCCTAACTCAATTCCGTCAAAAAAAGGAAAAGGTTCGATTTCGGATAATAGGAATAATCGTCTCATGGCATGGATATTTTTTATGCTTTTCATCACAGCTTTGGCTTTTTTTACCTTAGTTTTCTCAATTCTCTTTGATGATATAGCGCCGGGACTTGCTCTATCAGTTTCAGCGCTAACTACAACAGGCCCTCTTTTTGGAAATGCTGGTTATGATATAGTGCTGACCGATATTAATCAAATTTTTAAAATTATGTTAGGCTTGGCAATGATAATAGGTCGACTTGAAATATTAGTCATAGTTGCACTTTTATTCCCGTCAGTTTGGAGTAAATAGTTTTAATGAATTGGAATTTGTTTAAATTGATATTTAAATTAGCTGTTGTTATGTGAAATATTGTGCGAATATAACGAGTATACAATAAATGAGGCTAATAAATGGCATCCGATCGTCAGAACTTACAAGACGCATTTTTAAACCAGGTTCGCAAAGAAAAAAACTCTGTTACAGTTTTTTTAATAAATGGAGTAAAATTACAGGGCGTAATTACTTGGTTTGATAATTTTTGCATACTTTTACGCCGAGATGGCCAGTCTCAACTAGTTTATAAGCATGCTATTTCGACAATAATGCCATCTCAAAACGTGTCATTGTACGATGGAGAAGAGCCTAGTTGAATACGGTTGCTCGTGTAAAAACGCGAATTTGGGTATTTCAAATAGAATTTAGATCTGATTTTGATGAATTAGCTGTTGATTTTAAGCATGAGGAAGCTGTCGCACTTTCAACCGCTTTACCGGATCTTGAGTTCGCAGGGTCGCAAGTCGTAAAGATTTCCCATTTTAAACCAGCTACTATTTTCAGCAAACAAAAGGTAAATGATCTGTATCAGTTGATTACTTTCAATAATGTTAACATTGTATTTTTAAATTGTAATGTAACTCCTGTTCAGCAGAAAAATCTTGAGAAGGCCTGGAACGTTAAAATCTTAGATCGTACCAGTTTAATATTAGAAATTTTTTCTAACAGAGCTGCGACCAGAGAAGGCGTACTACAAGTTGAAATGGCTGCTCTATCCTACCAGCGTACAAGACTTGTCAGAGCATGGACTCATTTAGAAAGGCAACGGGGTGGTCTAGGTTTTGTTGGAGGGCCGGGAGAAACTCAAATTGAGTCGGATAAGAGGGCAATAGACTCTCAATTGAAAACCCTTGAGCGCCAACTTCAAAAAGTTGTTAAAACTCGTGAATTGCATCGAACAAGGAGATCTAAAATATCAACACCAATTGTTTCGCTTGTAGGATATACAAATGCAGGTAAGTCAACTCTTTTTAATAAACTAACAAATGAAGAAGTTCTATGCAAGGATATGTTATTTGCAACTCTTGATCCAACAGTTCGCGAGTCGGTATTACGATCTGGGTTGTCCGTGATTGTTTCAGATACCGTTGGCTTCATATCGGATTTGCCTACTGAGCTAATTGCAGCCTTTCGTTCTACTCTTGAGGAAGTTTTAACTTCTGATGTAATTGTACATGTTCGAGATATTAGTCATCCAAATACTGATAGCCATTGTGAAGATGTTTTAGACATTTTACAACGGATTGGATTAGACGAAAAAATTCCAGTCTTGGAGGTTTGGAACAAAATAGATCTGCACCCAGAAAATCACAAATTACAACAAACTGTCAGTATTCTCAATAAAAGGAACATTTATCCAATTTGCGCTTCCTCCGGATTTGGTTTGGACAACCTTACAAATGGTATTGTAAATATAATGCTAGCAAGATCCACTCGGGATGTTCGAATTATACCTGCAAAAGATGGTAAAAAAAGAGCGTGGCTCTACAGAAATGGCGTAGTTGAGTCCGAAAAGTTAATTGATGAAAACTATAAAATGTTTCTGATGTGGAACGAAAAGCAGAGGAAACAATTCGATCTATTGTAAATTTGATGCTGGAATTATTTTTGTTGTGCCATTCGATGCAGCCTTTGCCAGTTCCGGGTCGAGTGACATAGCAATATACTCACCGCGACGCCACAATTGCCCCAGATCATCATAATGGCGAGAAAATAAATGACCGGACTGTCCTGTTGAAATTATGTACAGAGAACTGTCTGGATCAGAAAAATCATAAACCCCGCGATAAACAGCGGCATGAACGTTTTCAAATGGATTGTACTCATTCCCAGAGCTTAGTCCTCTTTGGAGAGTATAATCACCCCCGGAAACAGATTGCCTTAAATTAAGCAATAGATTTAAAAGCGGAATATGTCCAAGTGTTAAATGATCGTGCATAGCAATATGAGCGTCTCCCCATCTAAGTGAGGTTATTTCAACTTTATACTTTGCTTTAAGTTCTGATATCGCATCATAAAGAGCTAGTTCCGCGATGGTATCACATTCTTCTTTGGAAATACTTTGAACAATATCGCACCAAACTGATGCGCCATCAATATTTCTGAATACGCGTTCAAGAAATATAGGGTCAAAATTGCCAAACTCTTGGGAAAGCACACCTAATTCATCCTGGACAAGTCTTTCTTGCAACCTTCGCATCCAGGAATAGAATATTAACGGCTCTGGTAAATGTTCATTCATTTCACCATTCCATTCTGCAAGAAGCTTAAGAGCTAGTTTTACATCTTGGTCTAAGTTAGCATTTAAGGATGTTACAGGCTTATACCATAGATTGGCCCCAATAATTGGTAGTAATGATTTTGCGGGAAAGCTTACAGTATCTAATTGTGCTTCTATAAAGCTTTCTCTAGTATGAACCTTTCGAGACTCCATTAAACGAGTTAATCGTTCAATTCTTTGCGAGTCACCCCAGTCGTATGAAATATGGTTTGGAAATAACTCTTCTAAAACTTTGTTGTTAGTATTAGCAATTAACCCATTCTTGGGATTAATAAAACGTGGGTTTTTATCATAAGAATTATATCCTGACCATCTATTTTTTTCGACGTAGCCGAAGCTGGGTAGGCGTCCTTGCGTATTATGATCTTTGTTTCTTTTTGGAAGTTTACCTGCCAATTGTAGAGCTATATTTTCTCCGTCAATAATCGTATAATTTAGGGATGGGGCCACGTGTTTTTCAAGAGATTTTAACGCAGTTGTAAGATCTTTGGAGTATGGCAGGTTAATTAATGAAGACATGGAGGTATCTTTTGGAGATAGCATAGTCCAGCTAAGTGCCATTTCATGATTTGGGGGGATTATATCAGAAATCTGCGATGTATTTTTATCAAGGACAGGTCCATTTTCACTCCATCTTAATTTAATTTTTTTTGAAGGTTCTCCCTTGATTTTGATAATTGTATCTTCTGTTTTGAATTTCGCCCAACCATCAAGAGACTTATACATGTCAACATCGGTCTCGCTTATTTCTTCAGCATACAGATCTTGATCATCAGCATATGAGGCGGATATACCCCACCCTATATAGGGGGTTCGGCCAGTAATTATTGTCGGTATTCCAGGTATTGTTCCACCTATGACACCGCCAACCGACAGATCTAGATGAGCTAGATAAAATTGGCTTGGGACACTTAATTTAAAATGCGGGTCATTTGCAAGTAAAGTGCCATCGGATGCAGTTCTAAAATTTCTTGCGGCAAAGGAATTAGATGCACTTACTAGCCGATTATTCACGAAACCATTAAAAAAATTTGAGTTACCCTGGTATCTTTGAGCTGTTATAATATCGCTAGTTTTTAGTTTTCCCAGAACTTCAGTCGTTGCTTCGTTTTTTATTTTTGGAGTGTTTGGTAAAATGTCTATTACCCTTTTGGGGTCTGGAAGCGCTATTAGAGTTCTTGCTCTTAAAATTTCTTTCGCGTAGTGACTGCTCGAATTAACAGCAAACAATTTTAGTAAGGCTATACTGTCGGCGGGATGCCATGCTGCCAATGGTATATTATATAAAAGTAGCTCTGGGGCCCCACGTCCAAGTGACTTGCGATTAATTTCTAAAAACCTTGCGTTGATCCCCGCTGCATAAGCCTCTAAAGCTTTTTTTGTGATATTATCTTGAGCATCAACGGATTTTTGAGAAAGTGAATATATGTCTAAACGTCTCATAAATTCATCTAAAGGATATGCTTGTTTTCCAAAAATTTCAGATAAACGACCCTGCACTGTCAAACGGTTCACGACCATTTGCCAAAGCCGATCTTGGGCATGAGTATAGCCTAAGCCAAAGTAAAGGTCGTAATCATTGTTGGCATAAATGTGAGGGACATTAGCGGTATCGCGTACTATCTCAATTGGCTCAACAATACCCGGTAATTCTATGGTTTTTTCGTAGTCAGGAATTGATCTAAGAACAATATAAAAGATAATGGCAAGGACAAGAAGAGATAAAACTAAGGATCCAGTAATTATACGAAATATCAACTGTAGGACTCTTGCCATTTTTTCCTCTTGTTGGCCTAATAGCTATTGAAACTTAATAAAATGTAACCCAAAATTAGCAAAATCAGAAAATAAAGGGAAATGCCATGGCAAAAATTGCTTTTTTAGGTTTGGGAGTTATGGGTTATCCCATGGCTGGACATCTTGTCACTGCGGGGCACAATGTAACCGTCTACAATAGAACTATTTCAAAAGCAAAAAAATGGATTTCGGAATTTAGTGGTGCAATGGCGGAAACTCCGTCTATAGCTGTCAAAAATGCTGATTTTGTCATGTCTTGTGTTGGAAATGACAGCGATCTTTTAGATATCACTGTGGGTGAGAACGGCGCCTTTTCTCAAATGAAAAAAGGATCTGTTTTCATTGACCATACCACAGTATCTGCAAAAGTGACTGAAGAGCTTTATCAAAAATCACAAACTCTCGGTATTAATTTTGTTGATGCTCCTATTTCCGGTGGGCAAGCTGGTGCTGAAAACGGCGTATTATCAATAATGTGTGGTGGTGATGAAACCGATTACGCACGAGTTGAGCCAATATTAGAGGTGTATTCAAAGATTTGCCGTCGAATTGGTGAATCTGGTGCTGGGCAAAAGACAAAAATGTGCAATCAAATTGCTATAGCTGGACTAGTACAAGGCCTTTCTGAGGCACTGCATTTTGCGGAAAAATCTGGATTGGATGGTCGTGCGGTTGTTGAGGTGATTTCACAGGGTGCGGCAGGTAGTTGGCAGATGTCTAATCGCTTTGAAACCATGTTAAATGATGAGTTTGAGCATGGATTTGCGGTTGATTGGATGCGGAAAGATTTAAAGATTTGTTTGGATGCAGGAGATACTAACGGTGCATCGCTGCCGATAACCGCTATGGTTGATCAATTTTATAAAGATGTCCAAAAAATGGGTGGAGGTCGTTGGGATACTTCAAGTCTTTTCAAGCGCCTTAAAGTGATTGACGTGCTCAAATAATTGAAAGATAGCAACCTAAATCAACATAATATTTCAATTTACCATTGTGTTTTGGTTAATTTTTCAATTAATAGAATAGTATCACTGTTAAATAATATAGTGAGTATGTGAGTTTTAAGGTTTGCCGTAGTGGAAGCTTTTTGAGCTGAACTTCGTCAGGTGGTTGGATCCAGAATGGATCAAATTTCCATTCGTTGAAGAATGGTAGATATATAATTGGGGGGCTAAGCTCGCCGGAGATGTTAACGCGATGAAACGTACTGATTGCACTTCGATTAGAACGGTGGCACCGGACCTCGTAAGGATTGGTCCTAGTACGACTTTATTCGCCCAAATGGGATACAACAGTAAAGAAGCTATTTCTCTAGGTGAAATGGCAACTATATCTGCTTGTATATATAATTTATGCCTAAGAAAATGCTTATTGATGCTGCACATGCCGAGGAAACTCGCGTTGTTGTGGTCGACGGAAATCGCGTCGAAGAGTTTGATTTTGAATCTG
>Ga0115013_10002067_pt1 | contig 11301 bp, 10 predicted proteins | sample SouAtlMetagenome_2_FD_88686 | JGI IMG/M metagenome (GOLD analysis project Ga0115013, IMG submission 88686) | Marine eukaryotic phytoplankton communities from Atlantic Ocean - South Atlantic ANT15 Metagenome | ecosystem: Environmental > Aquatic > Marine > Oceanic | place: South Atlantic Ocean...
AATGCCTCTTGTGATGTTTTCAGGCTGCGCGCCAACAGATCGGTTTTTCGAAAATGTTCTTCGTTTACTGGTGGTTGGGGCCTGTCCACGGCTTGAGAGGAAAAAATTGATCCTCTCTGCACGAACCCGTTTTGGCATGTTGGGACTCTTGATCGAAGCCAGATGACACTCTGCTGGGTCAACAGCATGTCTGATGCCAACACCGAAGAACATGGAGTGCCAGATACGCCCCACCCATTGGGTGCAAACCACATTGCCCAACCCAGCTCACCCAAGAGGGATCACCACATTGGCTTGCCTGCGACCAGCAGACAGTTGGCTGTTGGCCCTGGGTTTGTTTGTTGTTGTGCCCACTCATTGCCACTCCCCGATGTTGAGACAATTGCCAATGGTGATGCAACAATCCCCCAGATTCCTCATGCAGGGATGTGCTGGTTGGTACATGCCACTTTGGTGGCCGCCAGTGAGTTTTGGTGGTGTGGCGCAAGAGGGGAGCTCCCCCCACCTGGAGCTGCCCCAGACCCAACAAACCAAATGTTTTAACTTTGAGGGCTCGTTGTCTTCATTTGATGCACAGTGCAAACCTATCCCATCCAATGAGTCATCCCAACTGCACAGAGGAGGAGTGGTAAAATGAGAATCACAAGAGGAACTGCTCTTCTTTCGCAGAAACACAACCGAAAAATGACGTGCACACGATCGATGACGCCACTTTTGTCTCTCGGAAAAAGATTTCCTTTCTCGTTCAAAATCATAAACCATCTGTTCGGAACAAACGCTATAGAGCAGAATCTTTATTCCTTTTGGTGTATCTTTGAAAGATGAAAATAATATTTCTTAATCTCATTGCTGCGATGGCATTGCCCAACAAATGCCTTGGGCTGGCATCATTAAATCCTGCAAATCCCACGGCAAAGTTGCAACCTCAAGGTAGTTTGTTCGAATTCGACTACGAAAATAACGACGAGCTCCCATGGATGGAGACTGGTTACAACGTGTGGAAATGGAAAGGAGAACACGACATCAACTACATCGAACTAGGCGACAAAAGCAAACCAGCGCTGGTTTTGATTCACGGATTTGGCGCCTCCTCCTATCACTTTCGATACAATATGCCCACTCTCGCACGCGATTTTCATGTTTTTGCATTCTGTAAGCTGGGCTTCGGCTTAAGCGACAAACCGATTACCGACTATTCAGCCGAAATTTGGAGAGATCAAGCTGCAGATTTCTTGAAGGAGGTCGTGCAAAAGCCTGCTGTCTTGGCGGGTAATAGCTTGGGTGGATTCACTTCTCTCTATACAGCTGCAACCGACGAGGTGAAACCATTAGTTCGGGGCGTCGTCTTACTGAATAGTGCAGGCAGATTTCGCGATAGTAATAACTCAGAAGAGGACGAAGACGTTCCAAAAAACAAGCTAATATCTACGATTCAAAACATTGTAAAACGCGCAATCATCTCAGTATCATTTGTTGTCACAAAACAGCCACAACGTATTGAGCAAATTTTACGCCAGGTGTATCCTATCGATTCCGATCAGGTTGATTCCAAACTAGTGGAATCGATTCGTTTTCCTTCATTAGATCCGAATGCATCCGAAGTCTTCTATAGAGTAATCACCAAGAATGGAAACGGTCCAGCAAAAGTCTACAACGATGATTTGTTGGAGAAGTTGGATTGCCCGCTTCTTTTATGTTGGGGAGAGTATGATCCATGGATCCGTCCCGCAGCAGCCGATAAGATCCAAGCTCTGAAACCGTCATGTACCCGCATAAGTATTGATGCTGGACACTGCCCTCACGACGAAAAACCCGAAGCAGTGAACACTGCCATTCGTGATTTCATGCTGGCACTACCAGCATAGCTTACGTAACAATATATTCAACTCAACAAACTGTGTAAAAAATATATTTAGCTTACTTGAATATTGCATCTGAAAGAAGCACTCCTTCAAACTTCTTTTACAAGTTGAGCACCAACTTATAACTCATGCTAGATAATTGTATCGGTTACGATCGTTTGGATCCCGTTCAAAATATTCGCGTTCAATAAGAGTTTCAATGCGTTTCTTCAAGTCAGATGGCTGAGCTGGGATTTTCAGCTGCTCCAAGACTTGCGGTATGAGCTGCTGATGTAAAATGGTCTTCCTAGCTTTCATTATGCGAACCAAAACGGCATCGATCAAGTATTGTCGATCGCGACTAACAGCTTTGACTGTCTTTTCACGCTCCTCTTTGGTCTCCTTCATAAGAATATTATTGATCCGGATACGGCGTGTATTGGATTTGAAGTTTGAGTGCACCCGAAAGACATCGTTGTCATGAACGTTCATTCTCGGCTTTTTCTTCTTTTCGGCATCATGGTCTCGTTTTTGTAGGACGCGTGTTCCGTCTTTTCCAAGGGAAAGACTTAGGAGCAGACGTTCCATTTCGCCTCTATCTTCAAGCCCTACGGCATTCATGAGATGTTGCAGTGATAGCTCATTACTATCGTTGAATTGTAATAGAACCAATGCTTGACACACACTCACTAATAGCTCATAGGTAAGACTAGAATTTTCACCCTTTGGTTTGAACCGCACCACTACATGGCCAAGGGCATATTGCCATGTCATCCTTCGTCCTTGATACTTAGTCTTATAATAGTCAGTAAACTTGTTCTGAGGATCCAAAAGGGACTGTGGTAAAATTAGTTTTGGATATTGAGGATAATTGGGCCAGAATCCAGTCGTCAAAACCTGCATATCCATTTCCAACTTGTAATTGTTTTCAATTGTAGCACTTTCGCGTTCGTATTGAGCTTGCTTGTACCGGTTCATAGTTTCCCTACTCCAATCCATATCTTGAAACATGCCCTCCATTTTGGAAGTATACCCTGCGCCGCACTCGGCTTTTAGTAACGAGACAAAATGTCGCTCGACATCCATACTAACAACGCGATTCCACAAGAGTCGTTTGGCTAAATCTTGCTTGTAGAAGGCTTCAAAGGTATCTTTGGCTTGTAGGTAACAAAATACTCCAGAAATTACAGCCTCAGACCAATTGTCATTGCTCTTTGAGAAAGACGAAGAAGCTGACGCTACTGAGTTTCGTTTGTTGTCTTTCAGGCAGGCATCGACGTATTTGGCCAGGGCCTCCGCCACCATGCTTGTATCATCATCGTGTTGATCACTTGTTGGATTGATAACATCTTCCCATACATTTTTAAGGGCGCAGTGATCATTTGAGTGCGATAGATGAGACAATAGCTGTTGCAATCGCCTTTGGAGATCCAGAAGATCTCCGATTTTCTGTTTTCCGATCTTTGAAGCAATGGCACTATTACTTGTATTCTTGCCGAGACCCTCGGATCCATCCTTACTCGCAAATAACATAAGCTTAGATCCCCTAGCTCTTGCATAATTAGAAATAGCGTCTGCGATAAGCTTGTAGCCACCCGATAGACGACCTGCCAGCATCCATAAATGTTGAACCGTAGAGAGGTATGATGTAGAACTGTCGGCATTGGTAGAAGGCGTCGTAGCATTTTTCATCAGCGACTCATCGGTGAATGCTCTCTCTAAGATTGGATCAAAATGCTTGGGGTTCAACAACCATTCACTTTGCAAGTGAGGCCAGAAAAGGTGATCCTCCAACAGTTTGACGCATGTTTTCTTGGGCAAAAAGCGGCTCCAGTTGTAAGCAACGTGCATCCATTTCGAATGACAATAGGAAATTACAGCGACAGCATCATAGTTATTGTCACTACCTGTTTCAGATATTATCATTGCATCATTCGACGTCGAAGCCGACAGCATTGCTGCGGCATCATTGATTTTGAGTTGCTGCGATTTTTGCCGGAAGAAGAGAATCAAGTCTGGTTCCAATTTTTGCGACAAAGTTTCACTCAACACCCCTAAATCTTGCCACATGTACAATGTTGTTTGTAATAGCTGCTGCTGCTCAATACCCTTTCCCGCGAGCGTACCATCCCAATCCATTTGCAAACTTTCCCACCATTTCTTATAGATCAAATCGTCCCACTGAAAATCTTGTAAACGTCGTCGAAACTGCATCAAACCTACCTGCCAAAGATCCATCAGAATCATCTTTTTTGGACCTGATTGATTGGTAGAAGAACCACCAGAAGTCGCAGCAATTTCTGCAGCCGACGATGAAGATGAGCGTTTCACAACCTCTTTACTCGATGGTATCCAAGCATGTGTCCGATCTAGAGGCAAGAAGACGTGCTTACAGAGCACTAGATAATCGACGTACTTTTGGTATTGGGATTGAATGTATCCCAACAAATTTGGATTCTCCTCCGCACTAGATTTGAGATCTAATGTAGAAGTTGGCAACACATATTCATTGCATGCCTTTTGTAATGTTGCAACCAAGTCTCGATACAGTGCCGGTCCATACTTATGGCTCACGAGATTAACGACTTGCTGATACGAATTTTGCAAGCTAAGATTTGTGCACTGAGTATCGTCAATCATCCTATTGAAGGAGGCGTCTACAGTTCCCTCGAGGAGTTCGCGACTAGTTTTTTCGTAATAGTTGACTGGCAAAGTGGGAGGCTTCTGAAAAGGTTTGATGACAATTTTTTTCGTCCTACGAGAACTGCCTCCCGCTCGGTTTTTTAGCAAAGCTTTATTGCGACGCATGGTTTCTCAAAATTCAATCTTTGCGTATTCTAATTCATCAAGGACACAACAAGAACAGAAGTTATTATTCATCAATCAAGTTAGCTCTATTCGATGTGATCTATGTTTGCAGGCAGTTTTCACACAACGAGCTTGACATTTTGAAAAAACTCAGCAGTCTTCTACTCTTTCCGCACTCACGCCGTACCGGCACACAATAAAAGCTCTACCAGTACCAAATGTTGGCGCGAAAAAAAGAGCGCGCCACACCAGAAGCTACGTACTTCCTCTTTCTCCTGTTCGTTGTTGCCAAATTATTTCGAAAGGAGGCACTTAGTACTTCATATCTTCGTGTTGGCACAAAAAATCTTTCGAAATCATCGTCATGAACTCAACGAAATTTACCGACAAGTTGCTGTCTTTATATGGCATGTCATCCACGCCACACCTTTTAACTATAGTCGGTGGGGGTATTGCAGCAGCAGTGTTCTTGAAAACGATCTTTTCCCAGAAAAATGTCGGCATCGATGACGTTGAAAAGAAGCCTTTGCCTGTCGCGCCATCTGGATCAAAATTCATCAAGCTTCCGAACTCCCGAGTCACACTTCGCTACATCGACGATGCCAATGATGATCCAAATTCCAACTCGGAGCAAGTGACCTTCGTGCTTCTCCATGGCTTTGCTGGCGTCGTCGAAACATGGGAATTTCTGACACCGTATTTTCTCGACACGAAAAGAAAAACTAGAGTGGTCGCTCTCGACTTAGTGGGCAGTGGTTTTTCTGATAAGCCAGATGGCGATGACTTCGACTATGCCTGCCGGAGCCATGGAAGGGTGGTTTCGGAATTCATCTCCGTCCTCGGTCTCTCGAATGTTGTTGTTGTGGGACACAGTTCGGGATCGTTAGCTGCTGCATCCACCGCATTGCAAAGTACCAAGAATGTCATTGGTGCCGTCTTTGTAGCAAATGCACTCTTTCGCCCGAAATCTACGTTCTTTTCGAAACCCTGGCTGAAACCACTCTTTCGGTGGATGGTTAAGAAGATGATGGCTGATCGGAAAAAGAGTCTTGAGAGGATGCATTCACCAGCACTTGCAGACCGGATCCTGACAGAAAGCTTCGTTGAAAAATTTGCCGCCCCAACACGGTTGCCAAAGTTTAACGATGCTTTGATCGAAGGAATTATGGTCAAGGAAGAGCCGTACGAAAATTTGGTGGACGAATTGTTGTCCATTTCCCTTCCGTTGCTGTTTGTGTTCGGGAAGGATGATACATACAAACCCATTCCCGATGATCAAAAAGAATGGATTCGACTCAAGCTGGATGCTATGGATGCGAAAACACGGGAAGGACAGCGAGTAGATATTATTGAGTTGGAGGAATGCCACCATTATGCCCAACACGAACAACCTGAGGCTTTGGCCAAGCAGATTTTTACTTTCGTCGAAAAAAATACGACGCTGTAAAGATAAATCAACTAAATTTTACCATAGGCACTATATTTACCATAGGCACTTTATTGAGGATGGATGTAAACCTCCTTTCTTCATTTTTGAGAAAATAATATGATTAACAACATTGGTAGTATGACTTCATACGTAAGTATTGTAAACACGTATCATAATATTCTGTTTTAACGAGGTCGAGATTTTATTTTAAATTCGCGCGTAAATTATCTTTGTTCCATGGAGTTTTCGACCGCCAATTAAAAATGCGTGTACGTTGGTATCGGAACGAGAAGAAGAGAGTTGCTGAAAAAGTTGCGACTTCCATGATCAAGGACCATCGCACAGCAAAACATTCACAGCTAGCCTCATCGTGATCCATAATACAAGTACAATATTTGCAGCATGTCTACTTCCACTACCCCCACAATTTTACAATCGACATTCTTGGGCGGAACAGCCGCTGTCTTTGCTGTGAACTTCACGCATCCGATCGAACTCGTCAAATCTCGCGTCCAAGTGAACAATATGGGAGTTGTCCAGACAATTTCTGATACAATGAAAAACGAAGGGATCGCAGCATTTTGGAAGGTGAGATGGTTATCGTTTCAATGATATTCTAGGGGTGGTTTCTTCAGTCGGAAAGAGTGCGGCCATTGTTGCTTGCATCCAATCTCTCGTCGCGATGCAACTACAGAACGGCTCGCCGAAATCTCAGAAAAATGACATTTCGTTGGGTTCAACATCGAAGCAACCGTTGCAATTGATTTGAGAGTCTGCACAGTCTAAAGTGACGTAACAATGTCGATGGTTTCCGTGGAAGATGATATCGCTCGTGTCTTTCTAGCATCCAAGCACGAAAGATGGTTGTCTCGAACTGTTATACAACTCTAGGAGTATACGGAAAAAGCATCGCTGTCGATATCTTGAAAGATAATCATGATGTCTTGGATCGTTGAATGCGGATTGTGCCTGGGTTCTATTGTCATTGCCACTGTATGCCCGAGCTGCTCGAACGTTTCGTAAAAACATCTTTTCTCACTCTTGCGATAATTGTCGCTTTTGGTTCTATTTAGGGACTGCCCTGGGCCTATTGTAGAGAGGGAAGGTAAGAACGCTTCAATATTGTGTATAGTATTATTGTCATCATTTTTGACACAAATCATTGACCTTCCTATTTTTGATGTTGGCCGTTCCCAATTATTCAAACAGTTACACTGCGATTCGTCTTGGAGGTGAGTACCTTGCAGTGCTGTGTACACCCATATCATAGATTTGATTGCTTTGCTGATCCATCTCGTACTTGTATTACTTGCCTGATTAATTCAAAAAAGCCTATGTGCCCGTGAGGGATGCAATTGGAGCCGGTAAACCCGATTCACCGGTGTACATGAAATTCCTGGCAGGTGCAATAACTGGAGCCATCGGATCCGTAGCTGGGTGAGTGCGAAATCGCATTCTTTTCTAAACTATCTTTGTTGAGTGTTGCCTCCAAAGAATCTGACTCATCTAACTCTTGTTTGTTGCTCCTCCGTTTTCTGTTGCAGAAATCCTTTCGATGTGTTGAAGGTACGTAATACTCCATCGATCTTGGTGCGATTATAAAAGATAAGCTCGAAAATGCTAAAATACAGAGATTTTTTTCATAAATTATTTAGACTTTGAGTCAGACAAACAAAGGTAAATCCATTCCTCTTGGTACTCTTGTCGGTCAAATGTACAAGGATCAAGGAATCGCTGGATTCTATCGTGGTGTGAATGTCAATATCATGAGGGCTATTACGCTTAGTGGCACCAAAATGGCGGTCTATGACGTTTCAAAGGGACAGGTAGTGAAGGCTACTGGATGGAACCGCAAAGATCCCCTGACTGCATTTTGCTCGAGTTTCCTTGCTGGTTTTTTCATGACTTGTACCGTTGCTCCTTTTGATCGAATTCGAACTAAGCTCATGAGTCAGCCAACGAACGATAAAATCTATTCGGGTCTATCCGACTGCCTCGTTAAGACTGTACAAGCAGAGGGCCCATTGAGTCTTTGGCGTGGATTCATCCCAATGTGAGTTTAATGCGTTGCTATGTTGGTGCAATGCACGTGCGACTCAATTTTACCTTTTCGAGATGATTTTTTTCAATCGCGATCTGACAGCCTTTGCTTCTTTTTCATTCCTCTTGCGTAGTTGGGCGCGTTTCGCACCAATGGCCACTCTGCAGCTCTTGACGATCGAGTATCTTTATGCCACATTCGGATTCAAGAGTATTTAAAATCAGTAAACATCAGTAAGTCAGCAATCCATAATATTAATGTAAATGCCCCATGTGTTGGTGAATGTCGGAAAATTTCTTCTACAATATATCATACTATGTAGCGTCACCTGAGTCTCCAAGCGCTCGGAAAAGTCAGGGGAATATTCCAGAACTAAGCGAAATTATTCCACAAGCTATGACTTAACACAAAATTTAATACATTATTTTGATGGCAATAGTACACGCAGATAAAATTTCAGAAAATCTGTCGTATCATTTACAACTTCATTCGTGTTTCCCGGATACAATCCTCCAACCCCAACAAGAACTTCTTCAAGTTATCTTGAACAGGACGAAAAGCTTTTGATGCTTCATCTTTCAGATATAAATCAGCTCCTTTAATCTCAACGATATAAGGAGCAGAATTCGAAATAAAGTCGAAATCGGGATCTAGTGATTTGCCGACGCCATCCATTTGGGATATAGCACGGGCGACAAAAGCGTATTCGGCAGGGAGCGTGAAATACGACATTACTTCGCTGTCTTTTACTGTTTCGGCAGAAGCATCTTCGGTCGTTGAAGAGGTAGCCACAGACTCTTTCTCCTCGTCAAACTTGTATCCCTTTTTCTTTAGTTTCTTTCGATTGGCTTTTATCTTTCCAGTTCTGCAAATTTGTTTCCATTGACAAAGAAAAGATGTGACGTATACGTTAGAATCGGATTTGGTAAATGAATTATGGAAAAATGTAATGTTGGTGTTTTTTGCTAGGCTTACCTATAGTTTTCGGCAACCTTCTTGCGGACCTGGTCCAAATCGGCACCATCCACCAAAACACCCATTTTTTGAAACGCTGTAATGGAACGATCTACGTCCATGTCAATGATGGCTTCAATGATTTCAAGAATGCCATCGGCTTGGCTTTTTGTCAAACTAGAAGCTTGACCAAAATCATATAGAACCAATCTTGGCTTTAGCTTTGTTTGTGACGAGGTGGACTTCGATTCATCTGGTATCATTTCCACCCCAATATTTCCTACAAATTTAGGCGAGAAGTAGTTATTCGTCGTTAGTACAGTTGTTCATCTCAACCAACAAAACAAATAATTGTAGCACAAAAAATCACGAGGTAAATAATTGTGGCACTAGGAATAGACTTCTCTGACTTACCAGGATGGGGATCAGTAGAAAAGAATAGATTCGAGCAAAATTGACGAAGGTATGCCCGAGCCAAGTCGTCGGCTAGCTTGACGCGATCTTCTTCGGAGACATTGGCCGCATCCAATTTTTCATTGTCTGTTACTTTGAAAGAAGGCACGTATTCCTGGACTAGCAACTGTTTGTTGGAAATATCGGAATATACATATGGAGTCCGGAGCCATTCTGCAGCACTGGGAAGGGGTTCATTGTTTCTTGCTAATGCCGTGCTATCCCCAGCCGCAACTCCGCCAATGCCGATACCAAAGTCCTTTGCAAATCGAATTTGGTTATCCGCCTCGTCACGATAATCGATTTCTCGATACAAAATCTCTTCGGCATCAGAAAAAATCTGGGTCCAGGACGACTCGACACCACCGACTTTGCCCGCTTTGGCAAATTTATCAATCCACTTGGCAATTGTAGTCAACAGGGCAAAATCTTGATCGTAGATTAGTTTCAGAAACGGTCGTTGAACCTTTAGTGCGACTTCGTTGCCATTTTCTCGAAGCTTTGCTCGATGGACCTGTCCCAAACTGGCCGCTGCAATGGGAGTGGAATCAAAGTCCGTGAAAACACGATCGAATTCTTCTTTGCCACCGTCCAAGGCACTGTAAGCCAAATCCAAAGCATCTTGACCCTTGCGAGCAGGAACTCTGTCCTGAAGATCTTCGAGCGCATCGGCCCATTCTTTTCCAAGCAATCCCGGTCTGCATGAAACAATTTGTCCCAACTTGATATACAATGGCCCCAGCTTCAGTATTCCATTGGAAAATTTCTGACCCGCATATTTTCGCAGGGAATCCGCTTTTGATTTCTTTCCAACAATACTGAGAATTCGAGCAGCAGTAATGAACAACAGCTGCTTAGTCGACAACGTCATGATTGCCTGACCTCGAGCTCCAGGATTTTTAGCATATCGTTGCCATTCAGAAGTTGCATCTATCGCTTGTCGCTTGCGACTCTGGACGTTCGTTACAATGGCAGCCAGGACATACATGAGTCCGTAGATTTTGGCAAACTTAACAAGCATGGCTCTGGTCAGATTAAGACCCGAGAAAGGATTGAAACCCGAGCGATGGATGGAAAAGCCGCCCAAAATTGCCACGAGCCACCATTTTCTCCTTTTCACCATTTCGAAAAATCCAGATTTTTGTGATTCCTCAACTGACGATGCCGCAGCGCTAGAAACAATCGAAGGGCGACATCCAAATCCCGCCGTTTCTCTTGCTAGACCATGGTGAAGATTCAGAAGGTTGCTATCTGACGCTCTGTGTCTTCGATCAACTGATGGAGACGGCGCAGAGAGAAATGAATGCTTGGCGTTTCGATTCAGACTGGGATGGGAGTTGAAGCCATAACTTCGACATCCAATACATAAAAGCAGAACCACTGTCCACAGACAGGAACGATGGTATTTAGTGATTTTGAAATGCATATTGAGTACTTCTCCTTCTCAACGTGTGAAATTGTTATTTGATCCGGTCGAGATCGTTGTGTCGAAAAGTAAATTGTCGTCGGAATGCTTTGTCGTCGAGAAACGTATCCTCGGACCAATTGACTTCAATCGTCGTTCAGTTATGTAAGAGGCCAACGCGTGTCGGTCGTAAGTATTTATATCTCAATCACGGATGCGACATGACTCCAGTCCAAGAGCTCGCGAGTACGTACGCGCGGTATGCTCGAAGCATGTTGTTCTTAGTCATAAAGAGGCGGGATGAGAATTGTGAGGATGTCGCCGCAATCTTTGTTCCATCTGCTTTTCACTCACATTACGAGCCACATTC
>Ga0115013_10002068_pt1 | contig 11300 bp, 3 predicted proteins | sample SouAtlMetagenome_2_FD_88686 | JGI IMG/M metagenome (GOLD analysis project Ga0115013, IMG submission 88686) | Marine eukaryotic phytoplankton communities from Atlantic Ocean - South Atlantic ANT15 Metagenome | ecosystem: Environmental > Aquatic > Marine > Oceanic | place: South Atlantic Ocean...
ATCCGCACTATCGGCCATTCATTATTTACGCATTGTTCTCGTTGATCAAAATTATGGGTGGATTACTACTACGAGCAGCTGGATTCTACGCTTGCAGAACTGAGAGCGGCCTGAGATACTTCTATAGACCATCTAAAAATGAAAATGTGAACGAACTTCCTCTTATTTTTTTACACGGTATTGCGCCAGGAGGTTTGGCCTTGTATTTACCCATGCTGCTCTATCTGGGAGGAAATGGCCGCTCACTTTTCTTTTTCGAGAATCCCGATATTGCATTTTGCATATTTGGTGGAAATCCATTAAAAGAGCATGACACAGTGAATGGAATTTGGGAAGCCGTGGATCATCACCTTAGTTCGGGTCAAGACGTGAGCGTTATCGGGCATTCCTTTGGATCTTGTCCCATCACGTGGTTAGTCCACAGTTCAAACAATGTGAGGATACGACAGATTGTCCTCGTTGATCCTGTTTCTATATGCCTCAGCGAGCCCGATGTAATGCAGAACTTTTTGTACAAACGCAACGTTCTTTTTACAAACAGAATTCCTATTAAAATCGGAGTGATCTCCAGTGAAATTTTTACACAGCACTATCTAAGGCGGCACTTTGCCTGGTATAATAGTGAGCTATGGCTTGAAGATCTACCGAAAGATGCCAAAGTTCTAGTCTGCTTATCTGAAAGAGACCCCATTGTTCCTGTGCAAAAGGTTCAGCAGCAATTGACCCGGTACAAAAGGTCAAGTAGCATTGAGATGGACTACCTACTATGGAAAGAGGGGGGTCATGCACACTGTGTAACTCGGCCGAATACATGGCGGCAAATAAAAAGGATTATGTGTAAGCAAGAGCAACTGATAATTCAGGAGTCTTCGTCGTTGGGTGTCGATAAGAAAGAACAGTAGCCATCGACACATACGAGACTTCCAAGGCAACAACCTACACCAATATAACCCCAACTTCACAGATATATTAATGCGGTTTTATAATGTGTCTATTTCAACTCAAATTAGTTAGGGCATCAACGTGTTTCTCCAATCTTCTCATATCACAAATTATCCAACATTCGTAGTAGCATCTTTTCGTACGATCTGTTTGGCTATTTAGTTTGGGGCGAATTTTGGTTCGAATTAACAATATCAACAGTTGGTAAAGTTGAATTCTCTGTCTTGGTAGAAATATGAGCACCCGACGCTCGTCGCACAAATGCTTGTACAAGCTTTTTAGGAGAAAATAAACGTTTCCTTCTACTCGGTGAAAAAACAGATGGCTTCTTGTCTGTTACTGATGTCACCGAAAATGCCTGTGATAATTCTCCTTCTTCAAGACGAAAATTTGTTGAATCTTGTGACCCCCTAAATTCTTTGGATGAAGAAGTGAGAGAATCTCTGTTTGATTTTCCTGCCACTGGCGAGACAAGAGGCATCTTTTTAGTTCTTTTCCATCCAGTAGATCCTCCCCCCGAATTCTTGTCAACATCTGAAGAAGGTTTGGCATGCTGGCTATTTTGAATTATTTTTTCGGATTCCATATCAGACACATCTGACTGAGATAAGGGTAGATTATTTTCGAGATGCTGTCCCCGAAGAGAAGTTTGTCGTTTCACTTCTTGAACTTCGTACAACGTTCTTCCAATTGGATCCTTTTGATCCTTGCGCTTCGTTCCGAGACACCACAAAAATGTGGAAGACGCACCAATAGTCTTTACATGATAGTCTCTGAGAGAATCTAACCTCTGCGGTAGCGCAATATTGTGCGAGGAATCAAATGAGTATGTCTGAAACTGTCGTTGGATCGATGGCGTTTTCGCACCTATTTGGCCCGGATCTGAGTACGTCAAAGCTGAAAAATCTGGCTTGGGCAGGCCTAGATTTCCGACATCATTACAACCCCATGCATACACGTGACCAGAGGAGCTGATGGCGAATGAGGAATTACCTTTCGCCGTTACTGATATGATTCTAGGTGTGCCGTCTAGATTTAATGTACGCGAGGGAGTACCGTTTGCTTGAGGTACCGACTTTTCTTTCAGCTTGGCTTTGTGTTCTTGCCCTGCCTCGATCGCAATAAAGTCTAAGTCATTTACTAGTTTTGGTTTCGGATTCATCTGGTAAACATATCCCGTGCCCAACTGGCCTTCGAATCCTCCTCCCCAACCAAAGACTCTCCCGCCGCCGGTCAAAGCCAGCGTATGGACATCACCCGCTGAAATATCGACAATGCGAACTTTTGCTAACGCCTCGACATGTTTTGGAGAAGAAATTCCTCCGATACGGCGTCGAGATAATATTCCGCATTGACCATACTGATTTGCTCCCCACGTATAACATTGTCCTCCTTCATCGAGTACCACTGAATGTGAGCGACCAGCTACGATTTTTTTTATTTTGATCCTTTTGTTTGAAGAGCCAGTGTCATCAAATGATATTCGCTGTGGTTGACAGATCGTTGGCGGGTCTTTACTTGATGGTTTTTTTCCACACTGAGCGTTTCGGTTACAGCCCCATGCGAAGACGGTCCCTTCTTTTGTGAGGGCCATAGAGTGCCAATAACCCGCTGCGACACTGCTTATTGGAGCGCCTACCATATGCGGCAGCAGACCCTCGATAACGGTAGGTCGATGCACAAATGATGGTGGAGACGTAGATGACGATGACGGAGAGTTTCTATTTCCATCAGCGTAATTATCATCGTAGCCACCACCAAGACCCAGTTGTCCAAAATGTCCTGCACCCCAAGCACACACCACTAGTCCACCCTCCATCCGCGCGAGGCAGAAATGGCGACCAGTGGCTAACTGAACACATTTTAGTGGTAAGGGAATCGTTATTTGGGTAAGAGATTGTCTAACTTGGCCATGGATTGTACCGCATATATAGATTTTCCCGTTGCGTGTTAAAAAGTGAGTGCTTGCAATTGTACACTTTACGTCAACCAACGGGTCATCCTCTTGTTCCCATGGAGTTTGAGATGGCAGTTTTTTTCCGTCATCATTGCATTCTTCACTTTGAATAAACTGGTACGAACAGACGCTTGATAGCGGAGGATTCGTAGAAACCGCTTGATTATCTTGTATGTGGTTTAGTTGCGATGGTTGTGCTGGGCCGAAATTGTGATAGTAATTTTTCCCAAATCCAAATGCAACAGGGCTTGACTTGATACCGGACATGGTATCAATTAAGTTCCTCTCGAACTGTGTTGATCAGTCGTTGTTGCTGCTCTCCTCTTCGTCGTCGAAGGGCTCGAGGAAGCTGCAAATTTTTGTCGAACCAAGACTTTCCGTTGTGTGAAAGAGGGGATGCCAGAGAAGTTTTCGAGTCGCGGAGTAAATCCCCTAGATTTGGTAATTGATGGAATTTGGAATTTTATTTCGTCGCGGGATTGAGCCGACTCTGACCACCATCGAAAACTACAAATCCGAGACGGAGCTAAAAATTTTGTCTCCACTCTGATGCCTTTCTGGGTTTTTGAAAAATACCGTTTTGACGATACGCGCCCTCAATCTCTACCAAGCAGAATAGACAAATCCAATCAGGCTTTACACGTAGATCAAGTAATATATACAAAGCATCATGTCTATGTCTTCGCTGGGCCAGCAGTTAGCCTCGATCAATGGACCGGGGAAAAATACCGGATCTATTTTGGGCACGTCCAGACGACACGAAGATGCGATAGGAAGAGGTCTTGCTCACTCCGTCCAGGTGGGTCATGCTTTGTACAACAAGGTTCACAAGTACAAAGCGTCTATAATTCACGAAGATGCTAGAAAAGCTTCTGATGTTCCTTTGGCCACGATCCGAGAAAACTGCGTGGCATCTTTGCGACACCTGGAAACACTCGATGTAGAATTTGGGAGGTTTGTCGGAGTTCTGTGTACAGCTAGCATAGAAGAAAGAGGCCTCTTAACAACTGCTGAGAATGATAAGATCGACAAGTACATCGAAGATTTGTTGCACCGCATTTCTCTTGTGATTGAGTACGACAGAAGCAAGAATAATAATCTTGTATCTTGTCTAAATGTCATTGAATTCTTGCTCAGGAAATACGATATCCATATTCGTCCCAAAACAGCTTCCACAATGATTTTGACAATGCTTCCCCATCATGAAGAACCGTATTTTCTACGATTATTGCAGTTGATTGATCTTGCTAGCTTGTCCGAATGGGCCTTTCTTCGACCATATGCGATTCCAGGAGCTCGACTTGGCCGTTCTATTTTGGCACAAAAGGCATCGAAAGATGTTTCATTGATTCGAGCACTATGTCGTCTTTCACAGCGCAATTCAAACCTACCTTTCTCACAACAGAGTCTTTCGTTCACCGCGGCTGTTTTGGTAGAGGCTTTGACATTGCAAACTCAACGCAAGGGGTCCATGGAAGAACGAACGTGCCAAGCTATTTTACCTTTTGTCGTGATCGCCTGCCGCAATGAACAGTATTACAAGAGAATAATGAATGGAACAAAACACGTGGACAAATACGACGGTAGCGTTTGGCAAAATTGGGGCTACATTATGGCATCGACTTTAGTCGAGACTGGTATTCTTGCATCGGAACCTCGAAGCGTCTTAGTGACAAATGTATTACATGGATTATCACTGCAACAAGAGGCAATAGCAACGAACACAGAGAAGCATGGATTAAAGACTCCGGTAGAGAAAAGACAAGAAAACGACGATGCTATAGCTAATATTTCTAACGGTCTTGTTGTAAGCTTGACCATTTTGGCTCAACCTTCTACCGAAAATTCTATGATCGAGAAAGCAGATTCGAAAGAAAGCAGCTTTCTCCCCTTGATATCGCAGTCAATTGCGACTTCTCCAACTTCTTCTTATGTAGAGAGATTTTGTGGGTTTTCAGTGTTGGATAAGGGCATCTATAATGCCTTACTGCGACTCGAAGATCATGGCACTGATAGTAATAGCAAGAGCGACGCAAAAGACATCAAAAGCAAGAGTATTAAGAACAGTAGCAAAAGCAGAGTTGCAGCTTCTATAGCGAATCTCTACTATCAGGACGGTATCGTAGATTCTGAGAAATGGATGGCTAGTATTCTTGTATTTGGGTGGAAGCGCTTTGTAAAGTACTACAAACAATTTTATGAACAGGCAAATAAAAAGAGTGAGAAAACCCGCGTCAACCGTTGCAAAATATTGAATTTGGTCCTTAATTTGGTGAAGCATCCACACCTGGAGAAGCTATGGAAACAAAGGGAAGGTCAGTGGGTCGCGTCATTTGTTTCATTTTTATTTCTGAATACACCAATCGCAGTATTCATTGCCATGAAGAATGATGTAACAGAGACCGATGACTCTAGATTCAGCGAGGAAGAATACGTGAATGCCATTCTACAGACATGCCGAAATCTGGATGGATTAGCATACGAAAAAGGGACAGCTCATGCATTAGTAGAGACAAAAAAGATTGAAGATCGAATGGCACTTGCACAATATCTTGGCCTAGCAAAGTCGAAATCAATCGGTGATAGTGTCGGTGGAGTATCTAGTGAAGAAAAAGACGCCTTCGCCTCAACCTCAATAAGTCTCCCACCTAGGGTAGGATTGGAGCACGCTGATTCTCAGATTCGACTAGAATCGATAAGAGCTTTGCTCGAAGAAGCAAAAGTCGAAGAAGATCGAATGAATATCGATGATAGCGATATAGAACCTGAAGGAGAGAATGCTTTACTAGCTTTATTTCGACGATTTACAATAGACGATAATGAAGAAGTTGCACTCGCTGCCGCCGAAGCGCTAAATGAAATACTTGATTCTAGCAGTAACCAAGTTGAAGATTTCATTGGTCAAGCGGAATTGAAGGAGGGGGCTTTAGAAGCACTATATAAGTGGGCTCAATCTCCAGCCGATGAAGATAAATTGCAGGAACAACTTCTTACACACTCCTGTCGATTTGCATCTTACGCAGCAAAAGAACTGCGAGTATCCAATGAAATGGGTTCTACTTTTATTCGACTTGTAGAAGGACTTGGATCCTTGCTGCACCATTCTAATTGTACAGTATCTCTCGAAGCTGCGAAGGGAATTCTTGCTGCATTCGATCAAGATATTATGTCAAAAAGGGCCAACGATGTTACAAAACAAGCAAAAATACTTTTAATTTCAGACGATTCGATACTTCGCGAGTTTCAAAGAGTTTTCCTTCAACGAAGCACTTCCGACATTCGTATTAGACGTCAGGTTTCTCGCATTATTCTTGATGCCATCTCTATGACTGATTCTTCTGCCAAAATGTCGAAAGAAATTCTTGAATACAATCTTTGGCTAATTGAGTCTTTTGGAAACGAATTTGACGAAGCTGAAATCAAATCCCTGGGAAAGAGTCTTACGATGATATCTTCTAACCTGGAATTCGAGATGGATAAAATGCACTCAATTTTCTGCCGCCTATCTTCAACCGAAGGAGTAGTTTTTGATGTTGCTATTGCCCCGTATATACACGCCATTTGCGAGAGCTTCAAAGATAAACAAGGCAGTGATGTATCTCCTATTGCGATCGTGATGGAGACTGTCCTTTCTTCTGATTCGTTTGATCAGATTAGAAATTTATTATCCATTGCAAATGAAATGATTTCGACGGACACAATTGGAATTTTCTATGCTATCGCGCCTACCATAGCACTCTGTTGTCATCATGATGAGAAAATTCGAAAAATTTCTATAACATTTCTTTCGCGTATATCGAGAATAATTTCAAACGCATCTGACCAAAAAGACTGGATGGTTCTAAATGCTCTATGCCAGAATCTTGTAGAGAAAAAATCATCACTTGTGCTGAAAGGAGCATCCTTCGTTTCGGATTCAATTGCAACAGTTTTGTCGAATTCGAAGAAAGCTACATCAATTAGAAAATACATTTTGCAAGCAATTTTGTGTTCTACGACAGCTTATGGGGCAACCGATTCCGTGTCATCACCAGACTACTTTGCGAAAAGTTGGTTGGGTAGCTGTAATATCATTGGTGGCTATAGGACAGGGGAAATATTGCTCGGAGTGACTGAGAGTTCAGGAGAAGCCGCTTTCCCAATTTTATCTCGATGGGAAAGTGTCGGGCAGCCCATGCTATCAGCTTTTCTTTCATCATCCCTTTGCACGCGCGATAAAGTGTCCTATCACCATTCACAGTTCATATACGCTGTTGTCAAAATGTTGAGAGGAGCAACAATATTAACCCCTTCGGGTATCGGTATCTCTTCGACAAATACCATTATTTCTACAGGACCCTCATCGCATGGTAGGCGAGCTAGATCTTATTCATTTGGAAAGACTGATGGAATTGGCGTTCTAAAGCCCTACCCTGCAGATATGCAAGCTTCAATTGTATCTATTTTGACGCAGACTAAGGGCGGTCTCTTGCACGACGAAATCCGGACATATCTCTTTGAGATTGTACTTTCCAGCAATTCGTGGAGAGAGAAAGTCTTTTCTCAGATGAATGCAAAAATACGACGGAAAATTGCCTCGGCCGTGCTTCTTGCCGCAGCAGAATCTTCGTTTCGTGATGTTGATTCTGTCCTATTATCTCTGCCACTAGATGCTAATGATATTGCAAAGCTCCTGGGCGACCTAGAGAATAGTGAAGCCGAGCTCTCAAAGCTGACATTTATTTCTGATTATATCAATGCGAATCACGCGAAGATCGTGAAAAGTCCAGAAACTAATAATCTTTTTTCATCGATTTTCAAAGTGATCGGTAGTTTCTCAGAAGTAACAGAAGCTAACGAACCAATCGAATTTGCGAGGCAAGCTCTTCTTAGTGCTTTGTTAGAGCTGATTAAGTCATCGTCGGATCTTGGTTCAATAAATTCTGGTCTTTGGACCAAAAAGAAGACATCCGATCTGTGGTTGAACATTTTGCAGGGCATAGTCATTCAAAAAAGAAATTCCAGTGATAACGTACTGCTCCTCCGAAGCAAGAGAATTGTTTTCTTGATTTTTGCTTCTTTGTGTGAAAAGTATCCGAAAGTTATCATCCCGAAGTTGATTCCCATTTTGAATGGGCTTGTATCCGAGTCGCTATCACAGGGAGAAGAAAACACGTTGACCAATTGCTTTGATCTAGTCATACCAGTCTATTTCAAGCACACAGAAGCTGACAATTTATCTCGAATTGAACTATATCGCTCATTTATAAACAACGTCTGTGCTTTAAACAAGGAAACTAGACCCCGATTTTATAAAGCCTTTGTTCACTCGCTTTCGATGATTCCACGAAATAGTGGCTCGGAAACATCTCCAATTGGATCATTTATTGCTGCGGTTCTTGCGAGAGAACGACTTAATCCATCCGATAAAGCCTCAGCAGAAGATTCACTCTCAAGGCTTACAGCACTAGCATCTCAGATATTGTCCTGTATTTCAAGTGATTCAAGAATCGAAACTGTTTCGACGATACAGAAATATGCAAAGGAAATTCTCTTTTCCATTTTGCAGGAGGAAACAACTAGTGCCTCGGGTATTTTATTTCCTATTCAAAATCTAATTGAGTTCGCTACTAAGGGTCCGAAAAATATCGAACCATCACATAATCAAAATCACTCTGGAAACTTCTTGTCGATGCAAGATAATTTATGTTCTTTATTTGTCGTCGTCACATGTGAAGTTATGACCTCTCACGAAACGCGAAACATTATCAGACGTGCCGATGGGGCAAGTTCAGCTACAATTCTAAGGTTATGGCAAGATTTGCTGCTCATTCAATCTGTCTGTCATAATCGCCTAAGTGGAGCAAGCAATCATGACAAATCTGAGTTGTTGCAAAGAATTGTTGAGATTACAACACAAGCACTGGATGGTATTCAAAACAGCTTACCGACCCACGTATTTTTGGCTTTTGTCACGAGTTTAGTTACTGAAGGCGAAACACAGGAACTCCGTACTAGAGCAGTTCAGTTAATCGCAGAGCGCTCGGCATCCTCGTATATTGGAAAATCAGAAGCGGTTCTATTTGTGGACATGATACCTCATCTACTTCAGCTATTAGTACCAAGTGTATCCAATAAGAATCAAGAGAATAATAGCGAATTTCTGTACCAATCAGTGTTTGCTGCCATTGACAGTATCGGAAGAAATACATGTCTTTTACCCGAATCAACTGATGAGGATCGCAAACTTGACATATTTACCGACGCTGCATTTAAAGTTGCAGATGTCTTGGAAAGGGAAGTTAAATCCATTGAAGAAACGTCCTTCTTGAGCATTCCGTCGGGGACGAGACAACTTGTCAGTAGTGCTGTACTATGTTCATCTACAGCGATTAAAATTTGTGGACCCCGAGCACTCCCAGTACTTTCTAAATTGGTGAAACCATTGCTCAAATTTCTTGTTGCTGCGTGTGATTTCATCACGTCGTCGATGAGTGAGAGTAACAGGATTGACAAAAAAGAGCAAAATCAGGCAAAACTAATGCAATTATCGATCTTACGCACTTTTGGATCGATTGTGCAGTGTATGCCAATGTTACTGAAACCATACCTGGTTGACATGTTTTCATCTTTTCAAAAAGTCTATGGAAGCTTTCGTGGTGAAGCTTTGGGTACTTCTCAACCTATCAAGATGGAAATGGTTGCGCTTCAAAAAGTAATTACATCTCATATTCCTGCAAGGCAACTTGTTCCTGCCGCCTCGAAAGCAATCTTTTCGGCTGCAAATGTTGGTACAAACTTACCAACCGTGTCGATAATGATAGAATCTGTGACAAACTCAAAAAGTTCCGAGGTATCAGGCATGATTAGTTCAATAATTAGAACGGTAACTCATATATATTCACAAGAAACAACGCAAGGAGACGAGTCGGCTGTCATGGAAGTAGCCGATGAACTTATGCTTTGTCTTGTGATGAAGCTTTCAGAGGTACAGTTGCGATCATTATATCGTAAATTAAGAGAGTGGCGTGGTGATGTTGACGCGTCAAATCCAGAAGAATCAGGGAAGAGGCGAAGTGCCTTCTGGCGATTTTCCTCGACTCTGAGCAAGCAACTGAAATCAATATATCTATCGTGTCTCACGACTGTATTTTCAGATGCCGTTGATGAATTGGTAAGACTTTTGTTCGTCGACATTCGTATCTATTTCCAAATATAAACTTTTCTAAGCTTGGTGCTATGTTTCATTTGTAGGAGATGGCATCATTGTATCTTTCAAACACACATTCAATTAAAAGATCTGATGGTACAAAGAAGCAGAAAATATCGATTAATGGGGACAACTCCAAGTTTGAGACTTCCTCGCTAATAGCATTGAAAAATCTCCTACTTTGTCTCGAGACATCTCTTCGATCAGATGCTCACGAAGGTGGTGCTTGGATCCGAGAGTCTGAATCGCAGCGATATGACAAACTTCTGGGGCCCCTTGGAAAGTTGCTATATTGTCGGTTGCCGCATGATTCCTCAACTTTCACATTCGAAACAGTTGTACAAGGAAAAGAAGAACAATCTGGGAGCGTTGTAGAATGCGTTGTAGCATTGGCTACTGCCGCAGGTGATGAGCAACTCTGGAAGCCTCTGAATCATTCTATTTTACAAGCATGTTCTGATGAAAACAGATTAGAAGTACGAAAGGCTGGAATTTCGTGTCTTCTTTCAATGATCAAGTCGATCGGCGAAGAATACATGGTTCTCATTCCAGAATGCCTTCCTGTTCTTTCAGAACTCCTCGAGGATCCTGACGAAGAAATCGCAGGCATGGCTCAGGAATGCATTAGCCATAGTGAGGAATTGCTTGGTGAGAGTTTACAAGATAGTTTGCTTTAAGCCAGTCGTCAACAGCATATTTTCCTGTTAACTTTGCCCCAAAAATAGACATGACAAATTATAAATAATTTTGATTTCGACAAATCTATTCATAAACGTTACACACTTTGATTTATGGCTGTGAGATGCAGAATTATTATGGTACTTCATAGGATACAAGAGAAGCAACGTCCATCTCGCCTTTTCTTATTTTCGCGTAGTCTGTCAGAAGCATCTTTGCTTTGGATCGAGACTTGGACCCGTCACGCGCCAGAGCTACGAGAGTAGGAATTATTTTATTGATTATAGATGAATTCGTATCCGCAGTGATACTGCTAGCGCCACTAGTTGAGAACGTTTTTGCTATGCCAGAGGAGAGCCATTGTTGTATCAGTGCTTCATTAAGTAATGGCGATATTTTGTCAGAGGGGTTTGAAGAAGATGTCGTGTTCTCTTTTTCATTGAATGTAATTGCTTGTACAGTGGCAAATATACAATCTGAGTATGCAGGCCATAACATTGTCGATCCTCCAGACAATCCCACGAAACATGAGAG
>Ga0115013_10002071_pt1 | contig 11296 bp, 13 predicted proteins | sample SouAtlMetagenome_2_FD_88686 | JGI IMG/M metagenome (GOLD analysis project Ga0115013, IMG submission 88686) | Marine eukaryotic phytoplankton communities from Atlantic Ocean - South Atlantic ANT15 Metagenome | ecosystem: Environmental > Aquatic > Marine > Oceanic | place: South Atlantic Ocean...
GAGACGGTCCATTTCAGCCCTGGCTTCTACCACTTTCGCTTGCCTGGCTACCCCGACCTGGTGCACTGCATGGGCAGCGCGGGCCGTCAGCAGCTGCCGCTGCAGTCGCACAACCCGCCTCTTAGCGGAGAGCACCGATTCTTGCAGCGCCGCTACGTCCGCGCTCACCATCGCGCTCGACGGACCACCACCCTGCGCTCTCTCCGAACAGACATCATGCTGGAGGGGTGTTAGGCGACGGACGGAGTTCGCACCAGTGCTGCACGCACGCACGCTCCTCCTTTCTATATGCACAAATACACACTGTTTCACGCTAACAAAAAGTTTCAATTCGCCGTCCGCGTGTTTACACCCCCGTCCACAAGCGCGCGCCATGCCGCCATCATGGCTCGGATAGCTCCAGACACACTCTAGGCCTTCAACTCTAGCCATACGCAGACACACTCTAGGCCTTGCTGATGGCGACGCACGTGCACAACTGAAAGGGCAATCTCATTCTCTTCAAAGAGGGAAGACGCGGCGACTCTCGGGCCGCCGCCGCGCGGCGGTCCCTTTCGCACCTCCGGAGCTCGCTCACCGGATTTCACCTGGGTGCCCAGCCGACGAGCGTGAACTGATCCTCGGTGCTCGCCCTGCTCTGGACCTCGGCCTGCGCCTTGGCGTACATGCGCTCGGCATTCTCCACCTCGCCCGACTCGGTGCTCGACGCGGCGAGGAGCTTGAACTTGCGCATCCGCTCGCACAGCCGCGCGATCTCACGCTGGTTGGCGCTACCCACGCTCTCGACGTGCTCACACGCACGGCGCATCTTGTCCGCGTCCACCTGCGGGGTTCGGGCTCGGGTTAGGGTTAGGTTAGGGTTAGGGTATAGGGTTAGTGCACCTGCGCCGCCGTCGCCGCGTCGACCGCATACACCATCCACTGCACGAGGCTCGCGAGCTCATACGTCTTGGCGCTCGAGCTCGAGCGCACCGTTGCCGCGCCCAGCTGGTAGTTGACCCGCTTGATCCGCTCCGCCGTCTCCAGCTGCGCCCGAAGCTCTTCCAGCCGACGGCGTGCCACGAGGACGGTCGTGAAGTCGACCTCCGCACGCACGGCCGCGTCGATCGCGCGGGTGAGCTCGGAGACCTTGAGCGAGAGGACCTCGGGCAAGCCCTCAAAGCCTGGGGCGATCCGAGCAGGGTCGGCGCTACGCATGGCCGCTGCCAGCTCGCCCTCGGCCACCTCGAGCAGCGCCATCCTCGGCGGGCGGCTCCGCACCCAGCACGCGCCGCGCGGGTCGAAGTCTGCCGCCACCGCCATGCGCACATCTGCTCGGCGTCCACTCTTGCTCGCGTTGCTTGGAGCCGCATCGAGTGGATCGTCCGGCGCCAGAGTTGTCTCGCTCTTTGGCTGGCCATCGTCCACCATCCACGAGCGCTGCATGTCTCGGATAGCACTCAGGGCCCTGTTCGGCTTCAACTGGAGCTCCCGGAGCAGCCGCTGCGCGAGCGGGCCTTGCTTGAGCTGGTCACCCAGCCAATCCGCCCTCACGCTGGCGCGCGGCGTCACGACCACAGGCACTACAGCTCGTGGGTTGGTCCTGACGTGGTTGACGTGCAGCATCGCGCCGCACAGACTCGGCAGCGCGAGGAGCAGCGCGCGCCGTAGCGTGAGCCTCGCCGACTTCAGGTCCTTGTAAACTTCTAGGCAGGGCTTCTGTGCTGCGCTGCGCATGCCGCTTAGGCACCCGGCATGTAATTGTGTGAGCGGGCACCTGAAACTTGCATGGATGAAATCTCAGCGGACAGTTCTTGCAGTACCCCCAAAAATCACGATCAGCACACTCATCACATGCACGGCACGCAGCCACACTCTAAGCCTTGCTGATGGCGACGCACTTGTCGAGGCACGCCTGGTAGTCGAGGTCCGAGGGCGTCTCGAAGATGGAGCCCTTCTCCTTGCCTGTGTGGACCGCAGAGAAAAAGCTACCGCGCGCCGACTACTGCATGTATGTCGGAAACAATGTACCTAGAAGTTTCAAAGATAAGTAGATAGAAGCCTGATAGAAGCTAATAGTTAGGATGGACTATATGACTGACGATTACGCTTAGCCGGATGGATCTGGAGCCAGCGGTCGCTCCCGGCCCGCGGCGGCGCGCGGCGGCGCGGCGGTCGCCCCGGTCGCGGCGCTGTGCCGTCTCGGAGCGTCGAGAGTAATAGATCAACGGACAGATGGTGAGCGTCGGAAGAGACCCCGCCAGCCCGACCAGCGGTGAGCCTTCCGCGGGATCGTCCCGTCCCGCTTCAGACCCAAGGCTTGCCACGAATCATCGCCTCCGTGTCGAGGCGCCCGTTGTCGGCGTCGATCTCGAGCAGGATATCCGCGATGCTCATGCTGCTGATGTCAAGACTGCGTGGCACAGGGTTTGCGGGTCCTTCTGTACTACGCCTGCGAGGGTTCAAGCCGCCTTGCCGCACGATTTAGTCGCGCCATCGACATAGGTCAGCTTGAGCACCGGTGGGCCTTCCGCCGACCTAGGGAGGAGCTGCCGCTCCAACTGCAGCTTGGGCGCCGCGGCGCGCACGTGCTTGGTCGACGCGAAGGTGAAGAAGGCCGCGGGTGCCCGACTTTCGGCGAACGGATTGAACTCAAACCTGAGCACGCGGAGGTGCTTCGCCCTGCCGCGACCACGCACAAAACTCCTCAGGACGTGGCTGCCAGCGTGGAAGGAACGCAGGAGGGGCAGGAGAGCAGAAAAAATGTGCGAGCGCGGGCCATTGAGGTCACCACGACATGATCTAAGCAGCGTCGGCGCGCAGCGCGGCGAGCGCGCTCGACGAGAGCTCGCCGCCGCGCCAGCTCGGCGCAGCCAAGTTCAAGGGTGAAATCGCCGGAGCCGCAGGCAGAGTTCAAGCCAGCGCCACGTCGTAGGAAGGGGGGAAAGGTTAAGACTGAAATCAGTTGCCAAATAAAGAATAGTTTCTCTTCCGCTAGGGCGCGCTCCCTCACGGAGGGATGCTCGTGCTGCTCTCGCCTGCTCCTGCGGGCGCGTTCAAGAAAGGCAACGTGACTATAAACGGCGACCTCCGCGTGATCGGCGGCCTTTCGGTGAACCGGATTGCCTCCAGCTCTCTCTCGGTCAATGGATCCATCACGGTGAGCGGCGCCCTGAGGACAGGATTCGTCAAGGCGCAGGCCGCAAAGTTCTCCGTGCTGGAGACCACGTCACTCTCTTCGCCCAGCGGGTCCCTGCAGGTCACAGGCGACCTGAACATGCAGACGTCTGGCGCAGCCTCCTTCCTCGAAGTGGGCAGCCTCCACACCGAGCGCCTCATCCAGCACCGGCGGCGACAGGTGTGACCCCGCCCCGCTGTCTTCCCGAACCCTCCCCCCCCGTCCGCCTCCGGTCTTCACCCTCTTTCCTCACCCGTACAATCCTCTTCCTTTCCTCGCCCAAACTCTGCCACGCCGCCCACCCATGCCCACGCCCTCTGTGCGGTGGCAGTGGGCGCTCGTGGCTGCAGATGACTTTGAGACGGGGGAGCAGCAGGACTGGCTGCACCCGGAGGTCGCTGGACAGCCCGCTAGCTTCGTGCAGCTCAGCGAGGGCGTCGGGGGCTCATATCTGGGAGGCCATTGCGAGACGGCGGGAACGACCGTGAGGAGGAGATTTGACAACCTGCCGGACCACTCGCACCTGCGCGTGCAGGCGCGCTACCATTTTATCGACTCGTGGGAGGGCGAGACAGCCTTCTTGCAGATTGACGGGAAGATGGCGTGGATGGACACGGCCGACAGCCGCGATGCCCCGCCTGGCATCAACGTGGCTGGCGGGCCGCACCCCGAGCGCCGGTGGGGAGTACCCGTGGACGTTGTGCTGCCGCACTCGGGCGCGACCGCCCTGATCGAGTTCGGGAGCAGCCTAGATGAGCACGCCTGCGACGAGTCCTTTGGAGTCGACGACGTCCAACTGCATGTCCGTTGAGGGGACGCCGCGGCCTACGGTACATGCGCACGTACCTCGCGGCCGGGCAGTCTCTTGTCTATCTAAAAACTCCGCAAGTACTAACTTTACTAAACTCACTCAGTTAGGCTCAGTTACGACGTTGGGATGTTCCGCGGCTTCCTCCCCCTTTGCGCGCCAAGCCCCCGATCGGCGCGCCCACCAGCCCCGCCGCGCGCTAAACCGCGATCGCCATCAGAATGGCTGAGGGCAGCTCGACCGCGATGGAAGTCGACGATGCGCCTCATGAGATGTCGCACAAGCAGAAGACCAGGGACGCGCAGATCGCATCGCTTCCTTGGGTGGAAAAGTGCGCTGGCGCCACGTCGCTCTCTCTCTCTCTGCCCTCTGTGTACTCACCCGGGCGCCGACTCGCCCCCCGGACAGGTACCGTCCCAAGGACATGGCCGACCTCGTCTCGCACGAGGACATCATCTCGACTATCACTCGCCTGATCGACGCAGGAAAGCTGCCTCACTTGCTCCTCTACGGGCCGCCGGGAACTGGCAAGACCTCCACGATTCTCGCCTGCGCACACACGCTGTATGGCAAGCACTTCAACTCCATGGTCCTCGAACTGAACGCGTCGGACGACCGCGGAATCGACGGTGACTGACTCCGCCGCAACCCGCCCTCCCGATGCCGCCCTGCGTGCTGCCCGTGTGATCGCCGTGAGCTCCGCACGCCTGCCCTCTGCCCGCGCAGTGGTGCGCGACCAGATCAAGGAGTTCGCGAGCACGCGCATCATGTTCTCCTCGGCCCCGAAGATGATCATCCTAGACGAGGCCGACAACATGACCTCAGCAGCGCAGTCGGCGCTGCGTCGCGTCATCGAGAAGTACACCAAGAACGCGCGCTTCTGCCTCATCTGCAACTACGCCTCCAAGATCATACCCGCGCTGCAGTCGCGGTGCACGCGCTTCCGCTTCGCGCCGCTCGGGCGGGAGCAGTGCCTCGAGCGCGTGCGCGTTGTCGCCGACACGGAGCAGGTCAAGTACGTCGAGAGCGGGCTGGAGGCGTGCGTGCGATTCGAACCCTAACCCTGACCCAAACCCGAACCCGCAACCCTAACCCGAATCCTCACCCTCACCCTCACCCTCACCCTCACCCTCACCCTCACCCTCACCCTAGCCCTAGCCCTAGCCCTAACCCTAACCAGGCGTGCGTGCGATTGGCCGACGGCGACATGCGCCGTGTCATCAACGTGCTGCAGTCGACGCACATGTCGTCCGACCTCGTGGACGAGGCGAGCGTGTACAAGTGCACGGGCTCGCCGCTGCCGCAGGACATCGAGTTCATCCTGCGCAGCCTGCTGGAGGAGGACTTCAGCACGGGCGTGCACTCGATCTGGGCGCTCATGACGGAGAAGGGCCTCGCCCTGCAGGACATCCTGAAGGACCTGCGCGACCACGTGATCTACCTGGACGTGAAGGATCGCATGGCGCACGCGCTGCTCGTCGCCAACCTCTGCGACCTCGAGCACCGCTTGTCGCTGGGCACCAACGACAAGATGCAGCTCGCGGGCATGGTCGGCCTCTTCCAGACGTCGCGCCCCAGCCTCAAGAGTGCGTGAATGGCGCCGCACGGCCGGTGGCCGGCAGCCTCGCGGCCCGGTTGGGGACCCGGCTTTTCTAGTGTTTTTGCCCTCCGCCCTTCATCGACCGCTCCCGGAAACGACGCCCTTTCGCAATCGCAGAGCTCCGTCAAAGACAATGTGCGACGCGCGCCCTGTCCCCCCCCCACATTATAATCTGTTAGCCCCCGGCTGCCTCAACAGCCTGCTCATCCAGACGGCGCTGCTGCTAGCTCGTGCCTAGGAAGCCTCAGCACGCCAGCTGCAAAACCCACTCACCGGGCGCCGCCGCAGAGATTTCCAGCTCAGCAAATTCAGTATCCCCTAACTACCTGCAGGTCACTCGCTAACGTGTTGCCGGCTGCGGTGGGTGCGACGCTTGTGGGCGCGGTCGCCTACTGTGAGCTGCCGCCGCAATGCTTTTGCCTGCCTCCCTCTGCTGCCGACGCTGCTTCTGCTTGTGTGTGCAGTTGCCTTGGCGCCTTCGCAGCCCGCGGCGAACCTCGCTCGTGCCGACTCGAACGCTGGAGCGCAGAAGAAGAAGATGCTCGTGCGCCGGCACTCCTCTGGTGACCACGCGTTCCTGCCCAACCGTCAGGAGACTGCCGCGAAGAACTTGGCTGCAAGGGGAGGCGTCCAGGCGGGCTCCATGCACGATTCGGAGGTGAACCGCCAGCCTCGCCTTGCGTGTAGGGCTCGGCCGGTGACCCGGCTCCTCACCTGTGCGCGTGCCTTGCCGTCTCGGCAGGGTCTCAGCCTCCCGAGCACGCACGAGCGACACAGCGATGGGCGACCCCGTACGTAACTCAGGTCGCCGACAGGTAGAACAATGGAACGATCTCGCCTTTTCCCGTGGGGTGCAACGAGCTTGCCCTGTGCTGCCGACTCTTGAGTTGCGGCCGAAGGCATCTGTTGCATAGGCAGTGGATAGGTGCTGTACAAGTGTGTCTACACACATCCACAGGTGCGCGTTATAATTGGAGTAGCTCGCCGGGCGAGAGGTCTAACCCTGAAAAAAGCAGTAGCTAAACCCTAAACTCATGCGCCAATGGCCAATCCGCGGGTAAATGACCAAAACCACAGAGACACGTACATACCGCGCCGAGTGTCGTGTGTGTGGCCGGAGGAGAGAGAGCTGAGAGGGGGGGGTGTATTAAAAAACGCGGAAAACACACATGACATGTGTGCGCGTCCATACAAGTGGTCGCGGTCTGGTCCTGTGCGTTGTGCGTGGTGACTGTGGTAAGTGGTACTCAAATGACAAATATCTCATGAACTCACACATTTCTTCATAAGGCCGTATGACATACTACTATATCCGTTTACCGTTACACGTCGTCGCACAACTTGCCAGTGGACGACGGCGGCTGCTCGAGCACGGCGCCAGTATTGAGCCGTTTCCACAGGCAGCGCGCAGACGGGGTGAGCTGTGCGCTGACGCGGAGCGAGGCTTGCGCCGCGTGCTGGTGCTGCGCGCTCCGTTGGATGGTCGCGTTGAGCAGCGTCGGCGATGGCTCGTCGAGGCCGCGCACGCCCGCCGCCAGCAGGAAGTGGCGGAGCACGCGGAGCTGCGCCGTGGCGGACTCGTCGCTGCGCATCCAGCCGTGGTACGGGAGCAGCAGCGTGGGGCAGCCCAGCGCGCGTGCGCCCGACAGCGCGGCGACGAGGTAGCTCTCCCACAGCGCGACGGAGCGCAGGATGGAGGAGGAGGCGACCTCGGTTAGGGTTAGGGTTAGGGTTAGGGTTAGGGTTAGGATTAGGGTTAGGACTGGGGTTGGGGTTGGGGTTAGGGTTAGGTGCCGACCTCACAGCGAGGCTGCGACGGATGTCGGAACCTAACCCTAACCCTAACCCTAACCCTAACCAGGATGGAGGAGGAGCGACCTCGGCCGGGTGGCGGTACGGGATGATGCACAGCGGCTGCGACAGCATCGGCCACCAGAGCGGCAGCGTGCGCGCGAAGCGCGCATCCTTGAGCACCCACGCGCGGGCGGCTCCGGGTGCATGGCTCGACATGTCGTCCACGACACGGCAGGCCCGCTGCTCGAAGCGGCGGCGGGCTGCACTCTCGTTCTTCGCACCCCAGGCGAGTAGCGTTGGCCGTGATGCGAAGCCGGCGGAGAACTTGGTCCAAGGATGACCCAGCTCCTTGAGCACCCAATAGTTGAGCGAGACCACATCCTGGGCAGGCGTGGCGCAAGGAGTGTGCGGCTCGGGGAGTGCGGGGCAGCGGGCAGCGGGCACGCCTGCCTCTCGAAGTAGCCGGCGGCAGTCGTGCGCCGGTCCTTTGGGTAGGGACGAGCGCTCCCGCACCACGTCGCGGCTGGCCTCGTGGAGCCGCCAAGAAGTCCCGCCACTATCGCAGTGGTTAGTGAGGTGCCGCTTCTGGTCATGCCCAGCACGATCACCTGCCTACGGCGCGGCTGAGGACCAGGGGGCAGCCAGCTCCGGCGGCGACTCCTGGCTCCGGCGGTCACATCCGCCGACGGCTTACGCCGCCAAGCATTGCGAGAAGCCATCGATCGCAGCGCCAACACGGCGCCTCAAGTTTGGCCAAAGGGCCATTTGCCGTCACAGGCCCGCCAGGGTCCGCTCGACCTGCGTCGTCGTAGGTCCGTGAAGTGTTCTGGGTTGTCGTCCGCTGGAAGTGCCCTCCCTGAGTTGCGAGTCTCGTCCGCTCGCAGCTTGGGAAGCGCTCGCGCGAGCCGCGCTTGCTGCAGCGCTTGCGGCGCCGGCACCGCCATGGACCCACCGCCTCCACCGGGAAAGCGAGTCCTCGTGGAGCCACCGCCGTTTCCAATGGAGATGCGTGCACCGATTGATGGTGGCTCGTTGAAGGATAGCGCGTCGGACGCTGGTTCGACTGCAACCATGGACACCTCCATGTCTGCTGGCACACACCACACCGACGTGTCAGCAGCGACCACAAACTTCAACCCGATCGGTCCAACGCATGTGCACTTTTTCAACCTCGACGACTTTGCTGGTCACGAGATCCACGCCATCCTGGAGGACGGAGAGCGAGAGGAGGAGGAGGAGCCGCCGCACGGCTCGCAGAGGGAGTCGGTTCGTCCTGGTTCGGTAGTCTCGAACATTGAGCAGCGACTCGGTGAGTTGACGGACGAGTACGACGAGCAGTCTCATGGCGAGTTCGACTCCGGACCCTCCTCCTCGACCCACCCGGGAGCTGGCTCATCCTCCTCCCACTTAGCCTCCTCCTCCTCCACCACGCCCATGCAGCACGGCACCCCGGAGCAGAAGCGGATGGCGCTGCTAGAGCAGATGCAGTACCGCGAGCTCTCGGCGTCAGACATTCAGCTGCTGCTCCAGCTTGAGGCGGAGTTGGCTGCGATGCGTCCCGAGAGCAGATGACTTTCGAGCGCGGATCTCCCCACTTCCTGCATTTCCCGTCGCCAAGAGCGTCCCATGTCGCATGGTTCGGTTTACAACCCCTAATCCATGCAGTGCCATGCATCCTCTATGTTCATCTAGTCCGGTCTCTCTCTATCTATTTCGGTCTGGGTCTCTGCTCTCTCTAGGTCTCTGCACACACACATATGATTCATATCTCATCATATGTATGTGTGCATGCATAGATAGCCTTGTAAGATGTAACAAACCGACACATGTGCTGCGTTTTTGCATTAATTATTGTGGCTCTATCACTTCTTTTGTGACAATTCCATGTGTGTGGTCCGCGCGCCCTCGGCCTCGGCCCAACGCCGCCTCGCGGCTCGCGCCACGCCGGCCCCCGGCCAGCTCTACTCGCCCCGGGGGCCGTCTCCATCTGGCCTCTCCGCCGACTCTCCGCCGCGCGCGCGGCGCCGCGCGCCCTCTTGTGTCTCGTGTGGCATATATCTCTGTAATACAATGTAAAAACAAAACACGTGTGATATGACTGACGTGCGTAGAATTATGGTGTCAACGAAGAGAGAGGCGGCGGTGTAGTCTGTAGACGCTGTAAGTCGCGCGACACGCGAGCACGCGTCACATGAAGAACGCCTTCCGCAGCTGGTCGACGCGCACCACTTCCTGCGTCTGCGGGTCGCGCAGGACGCCATCGGCAGCGAGCGCGAGCAGCGCGTCGCGCGAGTAGACGTTGCCACTGGGCAGCACGAGGGGCGGGTTGTCCTCGTTCATGGGCAGGCCGCTCAGCCTGCATACGAGGCTCGACTGCGAGCGCTGCGCCGCCGGTAGCTGCTCCGCAAGCGTCTTGAACGGCTCGTTGCACACCGGGCACTCGCGGCACGCGTGCTCTCCTACGGGTTAGGGTTAGGATAGGGATAGGTTAGGGTTAGGGTCAGGGTTAGGGTTAGGGTTAGGGTTAGGGTTAGGGTTAGGGTTAGGGTTAGGGTTAGGATTAGGGTTAGGGTCAGGGTCAGGGTTAGGGTTAGAGTTAGGGTCAGGGTTAGGGTCAGGGTTAGGGTTAGGGTTAGGGTCAGGGTTAGGGTTAGGGTTAGGGTTAGGGTTAGTGCTCTCCATGGAAGCAGCTGGGCGTCTTGAGCGCGGTGAGGCCCGCTCCGATGGCGACGAGGAGCGGCGCTGTGGCGGGCATGGCGAGCGCGGCGAGCTGTTGCTGGTGGAAGAGGGCCGCCAGGCGCTCCCACGCACCCTCGTCGAAGAGCTGCGCGTACGGCGCCGCGCACGTCGCGGGGCCGAGGGCGAGCGAGGTCATCGCGAGACGCAGCTGCGGCTCGAACTCGGCCACGCTGCTCAGATGGCGGCGCGCGTGGGAGAGCGCCTCGACCGCGCGGCCGGCCCGCACGAGCTCCACGAACTGCTGCAGGCGCAGCTGCAGCTCGAGGGTGGAGCCCGCCTTCTTCAGCTTGGCACGATGCTCGGCACACCACGCCAAGGCCGGCTCGCAGTCCCTAGCCCGCAGCGCGGCCAGCGCGTCGCGCGAGGCGAGGACCAGCTCGAAGTCAAGGTAGCGCTCGAGCCCAGCCCCCTCAGCAAGGCAGCGCGCACTGTTGTCATACCCCTCGCGGAGCAAGTAGTCGGCCACCAGCCGCTGCAGCCGCTCGGTTTGCGCCGAGTCCCTGTTCTTCGGGTTGGCGTCCCGCTCATGCATGTTCTGGAGATAGTCCAGGCGCATGCGGCATCGTTGAAGCAGCTCGTCCTCCTGGACTTGGCCGTCTTCGACCTTCCTCTTGAGACTCTGCAACCTGTCCACCAGCCCATTCATCGAGGACGACCCGGCATGGCGGTCCTTGAGCACCTCGTGGATTTCACCCATGGCCGAGTTGAGCTCCTTCTCGACCAGCTTGTGCTGCTTCCGGCAGGTCTGCGCTAGCTGCTCCGCCGGCACTCGCAGCATCTGGTGGGCGTCTGCTTGGCGTGCCATCCTCCAGGGTGGGGTCCGGCCGTGCCAATCGAGGGGGCACTACAGCGGACACCTTGGAGAAGAGCATTCCTGCTCAGGTGTTTTCAGGGAAGACCCAGCCGAAGCCGGGGCACATACCTACTGTATCAGGGGACGGGGCCTCGTGTGTCCACAGCTTTTTCCTGCCTGGCGCGAGCGGCGCGGCGTCGCGCGTCCGCGGCGCGCTACGCGAACGCCATGACCGAGCCGCGGTGCGCGTGGCGCCACCTCTGCCTGTGCTCAGCCGTGCCGTTCTCATCGTCTCCGTTTGCTGCGTGGCAGGATGGACCTGAACGACAACATGTCTTCTTTGCTGGATCAGGAGCGGCAGACGCGACGCGACGAGGTGGCCATCGACCTGGAGGATCGTGGCAC
>Ga0115013_10002073_pt1 | contig 11291 bp, 11 predicted proteins | sample SouAtlMetagenome_2_FD_88686 | JGI IMG/M metagenome (GOLD analysis project Ga0115013, IMG submission 88686) | Marine eukaryotic phytoplankton communities from Atlantic Ocean - South Atlantic ANT15 Metagenome | ecosystem: Environmental > Aquatic > Marine > Oceanic | place: South Atlantic Ocean...
CTTACACAAAAAATAGGAATGAACATGTCCTATGAATTTAACGATTTAGACTATACGCCAAGCTCTGAAAATTCTCTATTTGAGACAGCTTTCAATACACCCAAACACAGATTCAAAGTTTCTGTTGTTGGACAAAAAATCAATAATAACATTGGATTTAATGTTTCGTTGCGTTCAAACAGTGAATACGAATACCAAGCGAGCTTTATTGATGAGACAATTCAAGCCAATACTGTCATCGATGCTCAGGTTTCTTTTCGTCTGGATAGCTTAAGTACTGTACTTAAAGTTGGAGGTACAAATATTGGAGGTGATGATTATGTGAGTTTAGTTGGGTCTGGTATGATCGGTCAGATGTTCTACACATCACTTACCTTTAACCCCTAAAATAAAACTTAAACATTTTTACAATAAGGGTGCTATTTTGGCGCCCTTTTTTTGTTTATAAATCAATCAATAAAATCTTAGTTTTTGCCTTATATTTGCAGCCGACAAAAATAAGTATTCGTCAATTATTATTTTCGTATTCTATGGCTAAAGTAAAAGGTAAAGTCACACAGATCATTGGCCCTGTCGTTGATGTATCATTTGACACTGCAGTTGCACCACTTCCCAACATTTATGATTCACTCGAAATCAGTAAAGATGATGGAAGTCAGCTCGTATTGGAAGTGCAGTCGCATATTGGAGAAGACCAAGTCCGAACAATTTCAATGGATTCAACTGATGGGTTGCAGCGTGGCGCAGATGTTGTTGCTACAGGAAATCCAATTCAAATGCCGATTGGGGAAGCAGTCAACGGAAGACTCTTCAATGTCATTGGCGATGCGATTGATGGAATTGGCAATTTGCCAAAAACAGAAAAAGATGGATTGTCCATTCACCGTGAGGCCCCTGCTTTTGACCAATTGTCCACTTCGACAGAAGTTCTTTTTACAGGAATAAAGGTCATTGATTTGATTGAGCCCTATGCAAAGGGTGGAAAAATTGGACTATTTGGTGGTGCAGGAGTAGGGAAAACAGTTTTGATCCAAGAACTTATCAACAACATCGCCAAAGGGCACGGAGGATTGTCTGTTTTTGCGGGTGTTGGAGAACGCACACGGGAAGGAAATGACCTTCTTCGAGAAATGCTCGAGTCGGGGATTATCAAATATGGAGACGAGTTTATGGAGTCCATGGAAAACGGTGGCTGGGACTTGAGTAAAATCGATCAAGAGGCACTCAAAGAATCCAAAGCAACCTTTGTGTTTGGTCAAATGAACGAACCACCAGGAGCACGTGCACGTGTTGCACTTTCTGGTTTGACGGTTGCAGAATACTTCCGCGATGGAGCAGGTGATGGCCAAGGAAAAGACGTTCTATTCTTCGTCGATAATATCTTCCGATTCACACAAGCTGGATCTGAGGTATCTGCACTACTCGGCCGTATGCCTTCAGCAGTGGGCTACCAACCAACACTGGCGACCGAAATGGGGGCGATGCAAGAACGAATTACCTCAACTAAGAAGGGATCGATTACTTCGGTACAAGCGGTTTATGTACCTGCGGATGACTTGACCGACCCGGCACCAGCGACGACTTTTGCCCACTTGGATGCTACGACCGTATTGTCGCGAAAAATCGCAGAACTTGGGATCTATCCAGCAGTTGACCCGCTAGATTCTACTTCAAGAATTTTAACTGCTGAAATCCTTGGCTTTGAGCATTACAATTGTGCACAGAGAGTTAAAGAATTACTACAGCGTTACAAAGAGTTGCAAGACATTATCGCAATTCTAGGTATGGAAGAACTTTCAGAGGAAGACAAGCTTGCAGTTTCAAGAGCACGCCGTGTACAGCGATTCCTGTCTCAACCGTTCCATGTTGCAGAACAATTTACGGGAATTCCAGGTGTTTTGGTTGATATCAAAGACACGATTAAAGGGTTTAATATGATTATGGATGGGGAGCTTGACCACTTACCAGAAGCGGCCTTTAACCTAAAAGGAACCATTGAGGAAGCCATTGAGGCGGGTGAAAAAATGCTTGCCGAAGCAAAAGAATCATAATTTATGCTTTTAGAAATCGTCAGCCCAGAAGCTACTTTATTCAGCGGTGAAGTCAACTCGGTTGCTGTTCCTGGAGCCAATGGCGCTTTTCAGGTTCTTGATAACCACGCACCTATTGTTTCTATTTTAAACCCAGGTACCGTAAAAATCGGCGGAAGAATTTCTCTTCCAGAAGAAATGGCGCATAATTTTAATCAGCAAGGGGAAGATACCTTTTTGGATTTACCAAACGGAGGAACACTCGAAATGCAGCAGAATAAAGTTGTGCTTTTAACAGACTAGGATTTCATTTTGCAATAAGACTTACCCCAAAACTTTTTAAATAAACAAAATGATATGAGATTTACGATTGTTGTCTTCAAGCAAATGCTGTTTAAAAGATTTGCTCTTTTTATCTTTTTATTAGGATTCCAATTTCACATCACGGCACAAGAGACAGTTCTAGACGAAGTTGTTGTTTCATCGCCTCGAATTGAACTTCTGGCAGCTGAACAATCACGGTCCGTAACAACCATAACTGCAGAAGAAATCGAAGAGAGTGGTGCATCGACTTTGATCGACGTTCTGAGTGATGTCGCTGGAATTGAACTCCGCAGTCGAGGTGCACAAGACGTGCAGTCTGATATTTATATTCGTGGCGGTGGATTTGATCAAGTTCTTCTTTTAATAGATGGGATTAAGGTAGATAACCCCCAAACGGGGCATCATACGCTCAATGCAATTATCTCGATTGAGATGATTGAACGTGTTGAAATTCTAAAAGGAGCAGCAGGTCGTGTTTATGGCCAAAATGCATTTAGTGGAGCGATTAATATCGTAACCAAGAAACCTTCTTCTGAAGACCTAAAGGTTACTCTCAGTGGTGGCTCATTTGACTATCAAAAGGCAGCTTTGTTTGCGACAGACCAGCGTGAGTCGTCAAGCCATACGCTTTATGCCGAAACCGTATCCTCTGACGGATACCGCTACAATACGGATTATAACAATCAAAATTATTTATGGAAGTCGAGTTGGGAGACTAATCAAGAACCAATTGAATTATTAGCCAGTTTTAATAACAGGCGTTTTGGGGCAAATGGGTTTTACGCCAAACCCGAAAACACAGAACAATATGAAGCAACGCAAAGTAGTTTACTAGGCGTTTCAACCTCAATTCAGCGCAGCCCCATCCTACGGGTCCAACCTAAAATTTATTGGAAACGTGGACAAGACGAGTATATTTTTATTCGAAGCAATCCAAGTGTGTACAGAAACCTTCATATCACCAATAAGTTGGGGGGTGAGGTGAACACAACTTGGGAGCACAAGCTGGGCACGACTGGGATCGGTTTTGAGTTGGCTCGTGTCAGCATTCAAAGCAATAATTTGGGAGAACATGCCCGCACCTTAGTTCATGGGTACTTCGAGCATCGTTTTGAAAGCAATCGCTGGGATATCACACCAGGGTTTTCTGTGAGCCATTACTCTGATCAAGACACCTTTTTCTACCCAGGGATTGATGTTGGCTTCCAAGTTTCTGGGAATTCGAGATTGTTTTTCACCTCAGGTTATACTTATCGGATTCCAACCTACACCGATTTGTACTACAGCGATTCATCCACACTTGGAAATGAGTTTTTGCTCCCTGAAAAGGCATTGTCAACGGAGCTCGGGTTTCGACATCGCCAAAACAACTGGAAACTGTCCATATCCCTTTTTCAACGCGATGCAAAGAATTATATCGATTATGTGGAGCTGCTAGGGGATGATCGATGGCAAGCCATGAATATTGATCAAATTTTATCCCATGGAGGAGAGCTTGATGTTGTTTTGAACAGCAATCCACATAAGTTCTATGTTGGCTATGCTTACCTCAACGATGATGTAGATGGAATCAGTTCTGCATTGTCGCGTTATGCTATTAATTCACGTAAACATCACCTTTCCACTCGATGGATATTGAATTGGAGTTCATCCGTCACATCATCTCTATCCTATCGGTATGCTGAGCAGGACTCGGGTTATCATTACAATGTGGTGAATGCGAATATGGCGTATGCAAAAGGCCGCATAAAACTCTCACTTTCTGCTCATAATATTTTAAACACTGACTACACAGAACAGAATTTGGTGCCCATGCCTAAGGGGCATGCCCTGCTTTCCCTACAGTATCAATTATACTAATTTTAAGTAAGCTTGTTTAGTGCATCAAAAATCAAGTCATTTTCCCATCCGCGGTACTGCAGATAATTGACCCATTTTTTCTTTCGTTGCAGTAGGGATTCTTTGTTTTTTTTCAGCTGATCCCAACGTTTTTCAGCGAGTGTATCGAATGTCATCCGATAGTTTTTCTCTGAGATTTGTGCTAGTGCTTTGTCAATGTTATAACTCGTAATTTTTCTTTGTTTCAGTTCGTTAACGATCCGTTTTTTGCCCCATTTTTTAATGGAAAACTTACTGCGAACATAGAGCATTGTAAAGCGTGTTTCGTTGAGGTAGTCGTTTTGAATTAAGTGGGAGATAACCGTATCGATATCATTGCGAAATGCACCGAGCTGGCGGAGTTTCGTTTTGACTTCATGATGACAACGCTCTTGGTAAGCGCAGTATCGTTCCAGTCGGGTTTTTAGCTCGTTAAAAGTGTGTTCATTTCGCATTGCTCTAAAATAAAAAAAGCGACCCAAAACATTGAGTCGCTTTTGTGTTATAAATGAATTACTTTACCACTTTTATCAAAAAAACGGTAGTGTAGATAGGTGTAAGCGTCGCGTGGAATCACAGTGATCCACCTTTTATGCTTGAGATACCATTGAAACCGAACAGACTTTACGCCTTGCACCAAATAGGCAGCTACAAAAGGATGCGCATGAAGGCGAATCTTCTTTTTACTGTGCTTTACATGGTTGACAATTCGTTCCACATCTGCCTCGATACGATCGAGGAGTACAATTGGAGCTTCCACTTCCCCGTCCTTATTTGGATTGGGTTCCATGGTTTTAATCTCCATTTCAGGTCTCACACGTTGACGTGTCATTTGAATAAGACCAATTTTACTCGGTGGAAGAATTTTGTGTTTGGCTCTGTCAGCGTTCATTTCTTCTCGAAAGTGATCAAAGAGTTTTCTCCGATTTTCTGACCGGATCATATCGATAAAATCAATTACGATAATACCGCCCATATCTCGTAAACGCAGTTGCCGTGCAATTTCGGTTGCAGCAATCAGGTTAACTTCAAGTGCAGTATCTTCTTGATTTTTCGCCTTATTTGATCGGTTTCCACTATTCACATCAATCACATGCAGTGCTTCGGTATGCTCGATAATCAGATAAGCTCCTCGGCTCATCGACACCGTGCGTCCAAATGAAGTCTTGATTTGCCGTTCAATACCAAAACGCTCAAAAATGGGAGTTTCAGAATTGAATAACTTTACAATCGCCTTCTTATCTGGTGCAATCTGATCTAAATAATCATTTACTTCACCTGCCATGTTATTATCGTCAACATGAATTCCAGTGAAGCTATCATCAAAAATATCCCGTAATATACTCGACGCGCGATTGAGTTCACTCAACACACGTGAGGGGTAATCAGCTTTGCGAATGGATTTACAAAGATCTAGCCATCGTTTGTGGAGTTGCTGCATGTCACGGTCGAGTTCAGCCACTTTTTTATCATGAGCAACTGTTCGAACGATCACACCAAACCCCTTAGGTTTAATGCTGAGCACCAATTTCTTGAGACGTGTTTTTTCTTCTCTCGTTGGAATTTTTTGAGAGATGGAAACGCGATCTGAAAAGGGAACCAAAACCAAATACCGTCCAGCTAAAGACAGCTCAGAACTAATTCTGGGCCCTTTGGTTGAGATCGGCTCTTTGATGATTTGAACCAAAACAGACTGATTTGATTGAACTGCGTCTGCTATGGTTCCGTCTTTGTGAATTTCGGGTTCTAAAGGAAACTTCTTTAGAGAAAAATCTTTCACTTTACCTGTGCTTACACCTTTGATGAATTTTAGAAAACTGCGTACTCTTGGTCCTAGATCATGATAATGCAAAAACGCATCTTTTTCATAACCTACATTGACAAATGCAGCGTTCAGTCCAGGAAGTGTTTTTTTAATTTTTGCCAGAAAAATATCACCAACGTGAAACTTATTCGTGCCAACTTCCTTTTGATATTCGATCAATTTCCCGTCCTTAAGCAAGGCAAAATCTACAGATGAGGATTTTGAACGAATGATTAGTTCTTTACTCATAATGATGATTTAGTTCCTCCGAATTGTACATTCGAGGGAGGGATTAAACAATAAATTTGCACAGGATTTGTGTGCATCGGGGAAATGATTTTTGGCAGACAAAGGCCGAAAATCATCTCATGTCAAAGATCGTATTGGGCAATACGGTTACTAGAGCTACGCTTTTTTCTTATGTCGATTTGCGCGGCTTCTTTTCTTACGCTTGTGCGTGGCTACTTTGTGTCTTTTTCTTTTTTTACCACTTGGCATAGTATGTGTTTAAATATTAATACCTACTTTAAGATACTTTCACCTTACTTTTAACGCTATCCAAAAATACTTTAGCGGGCTTAAAAGCTGGTATGTTTTGCGCTGGAATCGAAATGGTTGTATTTTTTGAAATGTTTCTACCTTTCTTTTCGGCACGTGTCTTTATGATAAAGCTTCCAAACCCTCGTAGGTATACATTTTCTCCTGTTTCCAGGGCATTTTTAACTTCTTTCATAAATTGTTCAACTACTGCTTGTGTCTCAATTTTTTCAACTCCGAGACGATCAGAAATTTTGGTGACAATATCTGCTTTTGTCATGCTTATTCGTTTTGGTTTTTTTATTTTTTTTGGTGAGCAAATATATAAATTATAATTGAGTAAATCTCTTGGTTATCAGTGTATAAATTAAATATCTTGTGGGCGATGTCAACAAATCATCATTTTTCTGCCAAAATCCAACGCTGGTATTCCATACACAAACGCGATTTGCCATGGCGTCATGACAACGACCCGTATCGAATTTGGCTTTCAGAAGTTATTCTCCAACAGACTCGTATTGTTTATGGGGAGTACTATTTCAAACTCTTTATATCAACCTTTCCAACTATCTATGATCTGGCGAATGCCCCTGAGAATCAGGTGCTGAAATTGTGGCAGGGGTTGGGGTACTACAGCCGTGCGCGGAATTTACACAAAACGGCCAAATTGATTACCAATGAATTTGATGAGGTGTTCCCAAGCAGCTATACAGAATTGCTTGCCTTGCCTGGAGTTGGTCCATACACAGCTGCTGCGATTTCTTCCATCTGTTTCCACCTCCCTCATGCAGTAGTTGACGGCAATGTTTATCGAGTTTTGGCGCGATATTTCGGTATCGAGGACCCGATCGATACAGGACAAGCTAAAAAACGATTTGAAAGACTTGCCAATGAATTGCTAGATGCAAAACAGCCTGGAAATTATAATCAAGCAATTATGGAATTTGGGGCATTGCAATGCAAGCCCAAAACTCCAGTCTGTGATTTGTGCATTTTAAAAAACTCTTGTGTGGCTTTACAGAAAAACAAAGTCAATGATTACCCTACTAAACAAGCAAGTAAGTCAGTCAAAAAGAGATATTTCAACTACCTCGTTCCTTTGCTGCCAAATAAACAAACCGCCCTAATCCAAAGAAAAGGGAAAGACATTTGGCAACAGCTGTATGAATTCCCTTTACTGGAGTCCAATTGCCAATTGACCCTAGAAAACATCAGCAAAGAATCCAATTTACCCGAATGGGTTTCCGCAGATGAGGTTTCTCTTTTTAATCCTGAACCCTGGGTACACCAACTTACTCACCAACGTATTTATGCAAGTTTTTGGATTGTACCAACTGATTCTATCGCCTCGACTCCTGTTTCAATTTCCAAATTGGCAGATTATCCTGTGTCCAGACTCATCGAGAGATTCTTGCACAAGTTTTTCTATTAGCTTACTTTTGGTAGAAAGAACGTTATGAGCGGAACGCTAAATAAAGTTATGTTAATTGGTCATTTGGGAGACGAAGTCAAATTGCGATACTTCGACAATGGGGGTTGTATTGGTCGTTTTCCATTGGCAACCAATGAAAGTTATACCAACAAGCAGACAGGAGAACAAGTCACCAATACAGAGTGGCACAATCTTGTTTTGAGAAATAAGGCCGCTGAAACCTGTGAAAAATATCTAAAAAAGGGTGATAAACTTTTTGTTGAAGGTCGTATCAAGACGCGCAAATGGCAAGGAGAAGATGGCAATCCTCGCTATAGTACAGAAATTCATGTTGACGAGTTTACATTTTTGAGTAATCGCCAAAAAGACTCATCTCCCCAGGAACCATTGCCACCTGCAAAAGATGAAGACGACCTTCCCTTTTAACTGAACCCACTTGCTGACAACACTTGTCTTTATTGCTAACGGAACTGATGTAGATCTCATACTTCGATTTTCACTCCTTTTTTTGTTGCTGATCAGTTCAGGATTGACATCTGGATCTGAAGTTTCTTTTTTTGCACTTTCTCCAGCAACTTTAAAAGCAGCAGCCAATCACCCCAACCGAAAAAATCGATTGATGGCCAAACTTCGCCAAAATCCACAGCGACTGCTCGCCACCATTTTAATTCTGAACAACCTGATCAATATCTCTATTGTGATGCTCTTTGCGAGTATGAATCACGCCTTGTTTTCCAGCATACCATATCCTTGGCTCACCCTTTTTGTTGAGGTAGGTTTTGTAGCTGCATTTATTTTGATTTTTGGCGATATCATCCCCAAAGTTTACGCAAACCGAAACGCTGAATCTTTTGCGCTGTTGATGACCCTGCCTTTGTTTGTTATTGACCGGTATATCTTATTTTTTCTAGCTGTTCCCTTGAGCAAATTCACCTATTTCTTTCAAAAGCGATTACAAAAACGTACTTCAGACTTTTCTGTGGACCAATTGTCAAAAGCACTTGAAATGACCGAGGATTCTGCAACTTCAACGGAGGAACAAAAGCTTTTGGAAGGTATCATCAATTTTGGAAACTTTGATGTCAAGCAAGTAATGAGGCCGCGAATCGATGTTTTTGCGCTTAATCAAGAAGAACCTTTTGAGGATGTATTAGAGAAAGTGGTAGAAAAGGGGTACTCGAGAATTCCAGTTTTCAACGAACAGATCGATACCATAGCGGGAGTGTTGTATATCAAAGATTTACTCCCTCATATTCACAAGAAAAAATTTGATTGGGTATCCCTTCTTCGTAAACCTTATTTTGTTCCTGAAAACAAAAAATTAGACGATTTACTGACGGAGTTTCAATCCAAACGTATTCATTTGGCAGTGGTTGTTGACGAATATGGCGGGACTTCCGGAGTAGTTTCACTAGAGGATGTAATTGAAGAAATTGTCGGAGAAATCAGCGATGAGTTTGATGATGATGACCTGTTGTATTCCAAAATCGATGAGAATACCTTTGTTTTGGAAGGCAAAACCTACCTCAAAGATTTTTATCGAATTTTATCCATTAAAGACCCAAAACCCTTTGAAAATAAAAAAGGGGAGTCGGAAACACTGGCGGGCTTTGTATTGGAATATCTCGGGTGTTTTCCAAAAGCACAAACTTCTTTTTCTTTTGGCGGATGCTCTTTTGTGGTTGAAGCAACAGATCGAAAACGCATCAAGCAACTCAAGGTATCAAACAATAAAAAATAATTATGGTGAAAAAATTATTTGTTTTATTCCTAATTGTTGGATGCAATACTCCGATGCCAAAGCCAAACGGAATGCTGGCATTGAATTATCAGCCACCAACATATCAACAAGCCCCTGTAGACTGTCTGTTTACTTTTGATATTAATTCCCTTTCTTCAATTGAGGTACAACCAAACTGCTTTTTCTCATTATCTTACCCGTCGATGAAAGCAAAAGTGTATATGAGTTATTTCAATCTAAGTGAGCATAAAATCGAAGACCTATACCGTGACTTTAATGCTCGTCTTTTGGAGCATACCAAACAAGAGGCGCGCATTCAAGAGAGTAGCTATGAAAATGCCAGTCAACAGAAGTATGGGCGGTTCTTTGAGATCACTTCAAATGCGCCATCCAATTTACATTATCTACTGACAGATCAAAAAAATCACTTTATGTCTGGGGTATTATTTTTTTCTGCTACACCCAATTACGATTCGCTATTCCCAGCGATTCAGTATATCAAAAATGATTTGCGACACCTTACAGAAAGTCTAGCTTGGCGTTAGCTCTTTTTCTTTGCGCAATTGGCTTTAGTACAGCCCTTTTTTTCACACCATGCTGGTTTTGCGTTTGATGACAATGCCATCTTAGAAACCACGTAGGAATCTCCAGTTTCTGTAACCGTTTGAACCAAATCATCAGTTTGTAGAATGGAGGGGTTATAAACCACAGTAGCAAAAGAGGTTTCGAAGTCCACCGATGCTTGTTGCACACCTTCCATCTTACTCAGATTCTTTTCAATGGTTTTGGCACACCCCATCTTACATGTCATTCCTGAAATGGAAAAAGAAACTTCAGATAGATTGTCAGCTGTTGTATCTTCTGTAATTTCAACAGTAGTGCTAACTTCCTTAATGTTTGACTTTGGCTGTTGTGTGCATCCAAAAACAAAAAGCAGGGATGCTAGGGATAGAATAAATGATTTCATAATAAGATTTTTAGATAGTAAAATTACAAATTTATCATAAACAATTATGCACCTTTGTTCACTCAAATTATGAAGACACAGTACATCAAGTGGTTATATCTGATCATTCTGTCTTTGGTTTGGGGAAGCTCTTACATTCTGATCAAATGGGGATTGGTTGCGCTCAGCCCGCTGCAGTTGGGGAGTCTTCGCCTTTTGATCACAACGGTTGCTTTACTTCTCGTGGGCTATTCGTCTTTACAAGGACTATCAAGATATCACTGGAAGTGGCTTGCCATTACAGGTTATGTAGGCACTTTTTTTCCTGCATTTTTATTTGCTTTTGCACAGCAACACATTGATTCTGCAATAGCTGCCGTTCTCAATGCGCTTACGCCTTTACTGACCATCATTTTTGGATTGTTATTTTTTAAGATTGACATTTTAAAAAAACAATATTTTGGAGTCGGCATTGGGCTGCTTGGATCTATCGGTTTGGTTTGGGGGGGTCTTCAAACCGCATCCAATATCAATCCAATTTACACCCTACTGATTCTAGCTGCTTCCTGCTGTTATGCGATGAATATCCACTTTATCAA
>Ga0115013_10002075_pt1 | contig 11286 bp, 1 predicted proteins | sample SouAtlMetagenome_2_FD_88686 | JGI IMG/M metagenome (GOLD analysis project Ga0115013, IMG submission 88686) | Marine eukaryotic phytoplankton communities from Atlantic Ocean - South Atlantic ANT15 Metagenome | ecosystem: Environmental > Aquatic > Marine > Oceanic | place: South Atlantic Ocean...
AAGATGGAGATGATGACCAAGAAGATGGAGGACTTCCAGGGCGCGTGCAAGCGCATGCCCAAGGACCTGCGCTCCTGGGACGCCTTCATCGAGCTCAAGAAGACGGTCGACGACTTCCTCGAGTGCCTGCCGCTGGTCAACCAGCTCGCCAACCCCGCGATGCGCGACCGGCACTGGCAGGCGCTGCAGACCCTCACGGGCAAGGAGCTCAACACGACGAGCGACGCGTTCAAGCTGAGCACGCTGCTCGACGCGGGGATGCTCGAGGTGGCGGAGGACGTCGAGGACATCGCCAACTCGGCGGTCAAGGAGCTTGCCATCGAGACCAAGCTCAAGGAGTTCGACCTGGACTGGGCGACCAAGTCGCTCACCTTCGCGCCCTTCAAGAGCCGCGGCAACATCATGCTCAACGGCGGCGCGACGGGCGAGCTGATGGAGTCGCTCGAGGAGACGCAGATGAACCTCGGCTCGATCATGGCCTCGCGCTACGTGGTCCCCTTCAAGGAGGAGGTGCAGGAGTGGATCATCAAGCTGAGCAACATGAGCGAGCAGCTCGAGTACTGGATGCAGGTGCAGGCCATGTGGCAGTACCTCGAGGCCGTCTTCACCTCGGGCGACATCGCCAAGCAGCTGCCGCAGGAGAGCAAGCGCTTCCAGACCATCGACAAGAACTGGGTCAAGATCATGACCAAGGCCAACGAGCAGCCGATCGCCCTGCTGTACATCGACGGCAACGACAGCCTCAAGCAGCTGCTGCCCTACATGCTCGAGCAGCTCGAGCTGTGCCAGAAGGCGCTCTCCGGCTACCTCGACCAGAAGCGCGCCGCCTTCCCGCGCTTCTTCTTCGTGGCCGACGCGACGCTGCTCGAGGTGCTCTCGCAGGGCTCCAACCCGCAGGCGATCCAGGCGCACCTGCAGTCCGTCTTCGACAGCGTCGTGCTCGTCGAGTTCGACAAGAAGGAGAAGACGCACATCACGGCCATCATCTCCGACGAGGGCCAGCAGGTGCGCCTGCGCGACGTGGTCAAGGCCGAGGGCAACATCGAGGAGTGGCTCGACCGGCTGCTCAAGGAGATGCAGAAGACCATCAACTGGATCAACGCGTGCGCCGCGAGCGACTGCGAGGTGATGGGCCTCGAGGAGTTCACGCACAAGTACCAGGCGCAGGTCTCGCTGCTGGGCATCCAGTTCAAGTGGACCATGGACTCGGAGGACGCGCTCTACCGCGCCAAGACGGAGAAGGGCATCATGCAGGTGACCAACAAGAAGCACAACCAGCGCCTCAACGACCTGGTGGCCATCAACCTGCGCTCCGACCTCGAGCTGCGCGCCTTCGGCAAGTGGACGCGCAAGAAGATCGAGACGATGATCCTCGTCGACGTGCACCAGCGCGACGTGTGGGAGGAGATCGTCAAGCGGCGCGTCAAGGACCCGGAGGACTTCGAGTGGCAGAAGCAGGCGCGCTTCTACTACCGCGCCGACCTCGACGAGACGCAGGTCTCCGTGGCCGACGTCTCCTTCAAGTACATCTGCGAGTACCTCGGCGTCAAGGACCGCCTCGTGATCACGCCGCTCACCGACCGCTGCTACATCACGCTCTCGCAGGCGCTCGGCATGTTCCTCGGCGGCGCGCCCGCCGGCCCCGCGGGCACGGGCAAGACGGAGACGGTCAAGGACATGGGGTGCACGCTGGGCAAGTACGTGGTCGTGACCAACTGCTCCGACCAGATGGACTACCGCGCGCTCGGCGGCATCTACAAGGGCCTCGCCATGTCGGGCTGCTGGGGCTGCTTCGACGAGTTCAACCGGATCGACCTCGAGGTGCTCTCGGTGGCGGCGCAGCAGGTGGCCTGCGTGCTCGTCGCGATCAAGGAGGACCGCGAGAAGTTCGTCTTCACCGACGGCCACGAGGTGAACCTCGACAAGGCCACCGGCTTCTTCATCACGATGAACCCGGGCTACGCCGGCCGGCAGGAGCTGCCCGAGAACCTCAAGTCGCTCTTCCGCGGCGTGACGATGATGGTGCCCGACCGGCAGATCATCATGACCGTCAAGCTGACGGGCTGCGGCTACGCGACCAACCAGATCTGCGGCAAGAAGTTCAACGTGCTCTACCGGCTGTGCGAGGAGCAGCTCTCCGCGCAGCCGCACTACGACTTCGGCCTGCGCAACATCCTCGCCGTGCTGCGCACCGCCGGCCAGAGCCGGCGCGACGCGCTCGACGCGCCCGAGCAGATGCTGCTCATGCGCACGCTGCGCGACATGAACCTGTCCAAGTTCGTCGCGGACGACGTGCCGCTCTTCCTCGCGCTCATCGACGACCTCTTCCCGGGCGTCAAGGCGGACAAGCAGACGCACGCCGAGGTGGGGCCCGCGTGCAACCAGGCCATCACCGACCTGGGCTACCAGCTGCACCCCACGTGGGTCAACAAGGTCATCCAGGTCTACGAGATGTGCCTCGTGCGCCACTCGCTCATGTGCGTCGGCCCGAGCGGCACGGGCAAGACCACCATCATCGAGGTGCTGCACAAGGCGCTGCAGGGCATCGTCGTGCCGCCCGACGCGATCGTGGCGCCCATGATCGGCCAGCCGCACAAGATGGTCACCATGAACCCCAAGGCGATCACCTCGCCGCAGATGTTCGGCGCGATGGACGTGGTGGCCAACGAGTGGACCGAGGGCATCTTCGCGCAGCTGTGGCGCCGCGCGAACAAGGACAAGAAGAACTTCACGTGGCTCGTGCTCGACGGCCCCGTCGACGCCATCTGGATCGAGAACATGAACACCGTCATGGACGACAACAAGATCCTCACCCTCGCCAACAACGACCGGATCCCCATGTACCGGCCCAACGTGACGCTGCACTTCGAGGTGGAGGACCTGCGCAACGCCTCGCCCGCGACCGTCTCGCGCGCGGGCATCATCTACATCTCCGACGCCGACCTCGGCTGGTCGCCCTACGTCAAGACCTTCCTCGCCAAGCGGCCCAAGGACGGCGAGGCCCTGCAGGGCCTCTTCGACAAGTACATCAGCGACATGCTGCGCTTCACCGCGATCGAGTGCCGGCGCATGATGCCGATCGCGGACATCTCGTACCTGACCACGCTCTGCGTCATCCTCGACGCGATGCTCAAGGACCTGACCGACCCGCCGGGCCCCGAGGCGCTCGAGCGCTTCTTCATCTACGCGATGCTCTGGTCGGTCGCCGGCGTGCTCGAGAACGCCGACCGCGACAAGGTGGACAAGTTCCTGCGCAACATGACGAGCAACATGCCCGAGGCGACCGCGCCCGACACCGTCTTCGAGTTCGCCGTCGACGTCACCAACCCATCGTACGAGTGGACGCACTGGGGCAGCCGCATCCCCACGTGGGCCTACGAGCCGCCCAACGCGAGCATGTCCACTGGCGAGAACCTCTCCAACGACTTCGCGACGCTGCTCATCCCCACCATCGACAGCGTGCGCACCGAGTACAACATGGACCTCTCCATCTCGGCCACGCGCCCCACGCTCCTCGTGGGCGGGCCGGGCACCGCGAAGACGTCGATCATCCTGCAGGTGCTCGGCAAGCAGGACCCGAGCGCGATGGCCATCAAGAAGCTCTCCTTCTCGAGCGCGACCACGCCCTCCATCTACCAGCGCTCCATCGAGGGCTCGGTCGAGAAGCGGCAGGGCAAGACCTTCGGCCCGCCCGGCGGCAAGCGCATGTGCGTCTTCATCGACGACATCTCGATGCCGCTCATCAACCCGTGGGGCGACCAGATCACGCTCGAGATCGTGCGCCAGCTGATCGAGCAGGGCGGCCTCTACTCGCTCGACAAGCCGGGCGACATGAAGCTCATCATCGACCTGCTCTTCTTCGGCGCGATGCTCCACCCGGGCGGCGGCAAGAACGACATCCCCAACCGCTCCAAGCGCCACTTCCACGTGATGAACGTGACGCTGCCCTCGGCCGCCTCGATCAACATGATCTTCGGCTCGATGCTCGCCGCCAAGTTCAGCCCGTCGGACCCCGACAAGAACGCGGCGGTGTGGGAGGTGGCGGGCAAGCTGGTCGAGCTCACCATCGAGGTCTGGGACAAGACCAAGACCAAGATGCTGCCCACGCCCGCCAAGTTCCACTACATCTTCAACCTGCGCGACCTCTCGCGCGTCTTCCAGGGCGTCTTCATGTGCGACACGCACGAGACCATCGTGAGCGACGTCTTCCTGCTCCAGCTGTGGAAGCACGAGTGCCAGCGCGTCTTCTCCGACCGGCTCGTCGACCACAAGGACAAGGCGTGGTTCAACACGACCATCGACGGCATGCTCGAGAACACCTTCGGCGCGACGGGCGCGGAGGCCAAGGCGGCGTGCTACTTCATCGACTACCTGCGCGAGGGCCCGGTCGACCCCGAGACGGACGAGGTGGGCCCCGCGCCCAAGGTCTACGAGATGATCCCGAGCCTCGAGGAGGTGAAGAAGATCACGGTCGACTACATGGCCAAGTTCAACGAGAGCTTCAAGCTGCTCTCGATGAACCTCGTCTTTTTCGCCGACGCGCTCGAGCATATGATGCGCATCACGCGCCTCTTCGCCATCTCGCGCGGCTCGGCGCTCCTCGTCGGCGTGGGCGGCTCGGGCAAGCAGAGCCTCACGCGGCTGGGCGCGTACATCGGCCAGGCGACCTTCTTCCAGATCACGATCACCAAGATGTACAACGCGACCAACCTGCTCGAGGACTTCAAGCCGCTCTACCGGCGCGCGGGCGTGATGGGCAAGCCGGCCGTGTGGCTCATGACGGACAAGGAGGTCAAGGAGGAGAGCTTCCTCGAGTACATCAACATCTTCCTCAACACGGGCGAGCTGCCCAACCTCTTCGCGCGCGACGAGTACGACATCATCATCGGCGAGATCGGCCCCGTGTACGAGAGCATCTTCAAGGGCTCGGAGCCGACGCAGGACGACCTGTGGGCCTTCTTCATCCAGCGCGTGCGCTCCAACCTCCACCTCTCGCTCTGCTTCTCGCCCGTCGGGCCCAAGTTCCGCACGCGCGCCCAGGCCTTCCCCGGCCTGATCAACGGCTGCACGATCGACTGGTTCCTGCCGTGGCCCGAGGAGGCGCTCTCGGACGTGGCGACCGCGCTCATCGGCGGCTTCGACCGGCTGCAGGGCGAGAAGGGCGTGCGCCAGAAGGTGATCGCGCACATGGCCGCGGTGCACAACGGCATGACCGACGCGTGCGCCGACTACTTCGAGAAGTACCGGCGCAACGTCTACGTGACGCCCAAGAGCTACCTCGGCTTCATCGACGAGTACAAGAAGGTCTACGTGCAGAAGCTCGAGGGCGTCGAGCTGCTCGCCAACAACATCAACACGGGGCTGGAGAAGCTGCTCGAGGCGGCGCAGGACGTGGAGAAGATGAAGGGCGAGCTGCGCGAGAAGGAGAAGACGCTGGTGGTCGCGCAGGAGAAGAGCGCGGTGCTGCTGCAGGAGATCACCGCGAGCACCGCCAAGGCCGAGAAGAAGAAGTCCGAGGTGCAGCAGGTCAAGGACACGCTGGCGGGCGAGGCGGAGGTCATCGGCCAGCAGAAGGACGCCGTCGAGAAGGACCTCGAGCTGGCCAAGCCCATGCTCGAGGACGCGGACAACGCCGTCAAGCAGATCACGCCCAAGGACATCGGGCTGCTCAAGGCCTTCAAGTCGCCGCCCGACCTGGTGAGGCGCGTCTTCGACGTGACGCTCATCCTCTTCATGAAGGAGGTGGTCCCCGTCAAGACCTTCACCGCCGAGCTCAAGAGCGGCCCCCGGCTGCAGCTCGAGAACAGCTGGTCCCAGTCGACGGCCATGATGGGGGACATCGGCTTCCTCCCCTCCATCGCCGCCTTCGACCGCGACGTGACCAACGACGAGACGGTGGAGCTGCTGCACCCGTACATGGCGCTGCCCGACATGACGCCCGAGGACGCCAAGAAGGTGGCCAACGCGCTCGCCGGCCTGTGCACGTGGGCGCGCGCCATGACCCTGTACGTCGACATCGCCAAGGTGGTCAAGCCCAAGATGGAGAGCCTCGCGATCGCGCAGGGCAAGCTCAAGTCGGCCAACGCCAAGCTGGCCAAGGCGCAGGGCGAGCTCGACGAGGTGGCCGAGATGCTCAACTCGATGCAGCGCCAGTTCGACGAGGCGCTCGCCAACAAGCAGGCGCTGCAGGACGACGCCGACGCGTGCATGAAGAAGATGGACGCGGCCAACCGGCTCATCGGCGGGCTCTCGGGCGAGCGCAAGCGCTGGGGCGAGCAGTCGGAGGCCTTCGCCGACGAGATCAAGCGGCTGGCGGGCGACGTGGCCCTCGCGTGCGCCTTCATCGGCTACGTGGGCCCCTTCAACGCCGACTTCCGCGAGAAGCTCCAGCTGACCAACTTCTACGGCGACGCCATGTCCAAGGGGGTGCCCATCACGGAGGGGCTGCAGGTGACCTCCTTCCTCGTCGACCAGGGCACGGTGGGCGACTGGACGCTCGAGGGCCTGCCGACGGACGAGCTCTCCATCCAGAACGGCATCATGGTGACGCGCTCGCAGAAGTGGCCGCTCATGATCGACCCGCAGTCGCAGGGGCTCGGCTGGATCAAGAGCCGCGAGGCGAAGAACCAGCTCAAGGTGACCAACCTGCTCGAGAAGCGCTTCCGCAACGCGCTCGAGGACTCGATGGCCTTCGGCACGCCGCTGCTCATCGAGAACGTCGAGGAGGAGATCGACCCCGTGCTCGACCCCGTGCTGAACAAGGAGATCCAGCGCAAGGGCCGCGGCAACATCATCATCCAGCTCTCGGACAAGGAGTGCGAGTACTCGGAGACCTTCGCGCTCTTCCTCACCTCGAAGCTCGCCAACCCGCACTACTCGCCCGAGATCTTCGCGCAGCTCACCGTGATCAACTTCACCGTGACCATGGGCGGGCTGGAGCAGCAGCTGCTCGGCCGCGTGCTGGGCAAGGAGCGCGCCGAGCTGCAGGAGCAGAAGATGAAGCTGGTCGAGGACGTCAACGCCAACAAGAAGCTGCTCAAGACGCTCGAGGACGACCTGCTCTACCGGCTCGCCAACTCGACGGGCAACCTGCTCGACGACGTCGAGCTGATCGAGGTGCTGCAGAACACCAAGACCACGGGCATCGAGGTGCAGGAGAAGCTCGCCAACGCCGCCGAGACGGACAAGCGCATGAACGTCGCCTGCGAGGAGTACCGGCCGGTGGCGACGCGCGGCGCGCTGCTCTACTTTTTGATCGTGGACATGGCGGCGATCAACAACATGTACATGGTGTCGCTGCAGCAGTTCCTCGTGCTCTTCGACTTCTCCATCGACAACTCGGAGAAGGCGCCGCTCGCCTCGAAGCGCATCGTCAACATCATCGAGTACCTCACCTTCTACGTCACGTGCTACATGCAGCGCGGCCTCTACGAGCGGCACAAGCTCATCTGGGTGCTCATGCTCGCGATGAAGATCGAGAGCGTCGCCGACCGCCTCTCGGCCGCGTACATCGGCTGCCTGCTCAAGGGCGGCGGCGCGCTCGACGCCAAGGCCGAGAAGGCCAAGCCGCACGACTGGCTGCCCGAGAACGTGTGGATGAACTGCATCGCGGTCAGCCGCACGGTGCAGATGCTGCGCGACATGCCCGACTCGATCGCGCGCGAGAACACCAAGGACGCGTGGAAGGAGTGGTACGACCACGACATGCCCGAGACGGTCAAGGTGCCCGAGTTCGAGGAGCGGCTCGACAAGTTCGAGAAGCTGCTCGTCGTGCGCTCGATGCGCGAGGACCGCACGCTGCTCTCCGTGCAGGACTACATCATCTCGTCGCTCGGCAGCCGCTACATGGACTCGCGCCCGCTCGACCTGCGCGCGACGACGGACGAGGCGAGCTTCCGCATCCCCGTGATCGCGCTGCTCTCGATGGGCGCCGACCCCACGGGGCCGATCGTCGAGCTCGCCAAGAAGCGCAAGAAGCAGGTGCTGAGCATCTCGATGGGCCAGGGCCAGGAGCCGGCGGCGCGCAAGCTGCTGCACCAGGGCGTCGCCACGGGCGACTGGGTGCTGCTGCAGAACTGCCACCTCGGCCTCGGCTTCCTCACCGAGGTGGAGCAGTACATGCTCGTGCTCACCGACGCCGTCGAGACCTTCCGGCTGTGGATCTCCGCGGAGCCGCACCCCAAGTTCCCGATCGGCCTGCTGCAGATGTCCATCAAGATCACCAACGAGGCGCCGGCGGGCGTGCGCGCGGGCCTCAAGGGCTCGTACGCGTGGGTGAGCCAGGACATGCTCGACGCCGTCTCGCAGCCGCAGTGGAAGAGCATGCTGTACGCGCTCTGCTTCATGCACACCATCGTGCAGGAGCGGCGCAAGTTCGGGCCGCTCGGCTTCAACATCCCGTACGAGTTCAACCAGTCCGACCTCTCGGCGTGCGTCACCTTCATGCAGAACCACCTCAACGACATGGAGACCAAGAAGCGGCCCGTCGACTGGATCGTGGTCAACTACATGGTGTGCATGGTGCAGTACGGCGGGCGCATCACCGACGACTGGGACCGGCGGCTCTTCAACACCTACGGCAAGGCGTGGCTCTCGATCGCGTGCCTCAACCCCACCTTCGAGTTCCACCCGGGCTACATCGTGCCGGCGAACAAGCCCGAGTGGCCGGGCACGGACATCGACCAGTACCGCAAGTACATCGAGGACCTGCCCCTCGTGGACGACCCCGAGATCTTCGGGCTGCACGGCAACGCCGACCTCGCCTTCCGCTCGCTGCAGACGAAGCAGGTGCTCGGCGTCATCCTGGACATCCAGCCCAAGGAGGGCGGCGGCGGCGGCGGGCTCACGCGCGAGGAGACGGTGCTGCAGGTGGTCAACGACCTGCAGGCCAAGCTGCCGCCCGACTACCGGCCCGACGACGTCAAGACGGGGATCAAGAGCCTGGGCGGCATGGGCAAGCCGCTCAACATCTGCCTCAAGCAGGAGATCGACCGGCTGCAGAAGGTGATCTCGACGGTGCGCTTCATGCTCGCGCAGCTCAAGCTCGCCATCGCGGGCACCATCGTCATGTCGCCCGAGCTCGCCGAGGCCCTCGACGCGCTCTTCATGGCGCGCGTGCCCCCCGTGTGGACCAAGGTCTCCGTGCTCATCGCGCCCAACATGGGCGTGTGGTGGCTCAACATCCTCAACCGCGCCGAGCAGTTCACCAACTGGCTGCGCAACGGCCGGCCGAGCTGCTTCTGGCTGACCGGCTTCTTCAACCCGACGGGCTTCCTCACGGCCAACCGGCAGGAGGTGTGCCGCAAGCACAACAAGGACAACTGGGCGCTCGATGACGTCATCAACAGCTTCGAGGTGCTCCGGCAGGAGCGCGACGAGGTCAAGAAGGGCCCGGAGGAGGGCATCTACATCTACGGCCTCTTCCTCGACTGCGCCAAGTGGGAGAAGGCCAAGGACCGGCTGGCCGACTCGGACCCGAAGGTCCTCTTCGCGCCGCTGCCCGTGCTGTGGATCACCGGCTGCCTCTCGACCGCGAGCAAGAGCGACAAGAACATGTACTACGACGCCCCGCTGTACAAGGCGCCCAAGCGGACCGGCTTGAACTTCATCTCGAGCGTCCAGCTGCGCACGGAGGAGCAGCCGCAGAAGTGGACCCTGCGTGGCGTCGCGCTGCTCGCCACCATTGACTAGAGTGCACCGAGTTGTTAGTATTCCGTTGTTAGTATAAAAGTCTTGTTACCGGTACCCATTCCCCTTCCCATGACTCCATTATGTCCGCAGTTTCGCCCCCCGCCGCCGCGCATCCGTCCGCATGGCGCTGTCCACGCTGAGCGGCGACGAGCAGGGCATCATCCTGGGCCAGCTGCGCAACGCGCTCGAGCCGCGCCTCGTCATGTACTTCAGCAGCGCCAGTAAAGAGCTGCGGGCGCTGCTGCCGGCGGCGGCGCGGCAGCAGCTGAGGACCGATTACGAGGCGGCCACTGCGCTGTGCCTTAAGGTGGGCATGCGGGACTCCAAGGAGCTGAGCGAGGCGGTGGAGGTCGAATGGAAGGATAAGGGCCTCTCTGAAGCCGACCTGGCGACGCTGGCCACGCTGGGCTCGGTGCTGCCAGCGCTCGAGGGGCTGTCGCTTGAAGAACCCGCAGGCTCAGCCGGCCCCGACGGCGTGCTGCAGCTGGCGAAGGGTTTGGTCGCGGGCGCGCTTCCGGCCGTGACCACTCTTGACATCACCGGTATGCACGTGGGCGACGCAGGCGCCTCGGCGCTCGCCGCTGCCCTGGACCGAGGCGCCATGCCGCGGCTCAATAGCCTCCTTCTGTGGACCGCCGCCATCAGCGACGCGGCGCTGGCGGCCCTCGCGCCGGCCGTGCGGCGGCGGCCCGCGCTGGAGGCTCTCTTCCTCTCTGGCAACCCGTTCGGCGACGAGGGCCTCGCCGCCCTCGTGGCGCCGCCGCCGCCGCCTGCAGGCACGCCGCCGCTGCCGGCTGGAGGGCTGAAGAAGCTGAAGAAGCTCCAAATTTGGGACACCGAGGTCACCGACGCCGGGTGTGCCACCCTCGTTGCCGCGCTCGACAGCGGCACGCTGCCTGCGCTTGTGGATTTCGACGTTGAGTACATCCCCGCCAGCGACGCCGCGATAGACGCAGTCAAGGAGGCGATGGCAAGGTCGAGAGCCGCAGCTGTTGCTTCCGAGGCGGAGCGCGCGGCGATGGCCGAATCCGCGGCGTGAGCTGCGCGTCGTCGGCGCGGCCACCGGCAGCGTCGCTTGAGACAGGCTGGACCAACGACGCGTCGCCTGTCTCGCTTGTCTCGCGCGCGGGAGACCGGAAGTTCGGACTCGGGTGTCGGGACTCGGTTGAGGGCTGTCGTGCGGTGTCATCGGTGTGTGGATGACATTTGGAAGCGCGCGGACACAGAGAGAGAGGCGCGAAAACAGTTACACCGTATAATTTCCTTTTTAGCACCCTTCTCAAATCTTCGATCTCGCGGGCAGACGCATCAAGGCTGCGATCCGATCCCTCGCATCCGACTCGACCGTCCGACACACGAACGACCACAATGGGCTCCAAGCTTCCCGAGGATTTGAAGTGGTCTGAGGCCGCCGCTACCCTGCTCGCCGAGACGGAGAAGAAGTCCGTCAAGGCGGTTTCCACCACCATCAACAAGGCGTGCGCTGAGAAGGACAAGAAGGTGTCGGCGATGGCCGCGGTCGTCGACCTGGCCACCTGGGCTAAGGAGGCCGGCGCCTTCTGGCCGGAGCCGTACCTGGTGGCTCTCATGCCCAAC
>Ga0115013_10002076_pt1 | contig 11285 bp, 12 predicted proteins | sample SouAtlMetagenome_2_FD_88686 | JGI IMG/M metagenome (GOLD analysis project Ga0115013, IMG submission 88686) | Marine eukaryotic phytoplankton communities from Atlantic Ocean - South Atlantic ANT15 Metagenome | ecosystem: Environmental > Aquatic > Marine > Oceanic | place: South Atlantic Ocean...
CTGCCTGCTCTAGGGTTAGGGTTAGGGTTAGGGTTAGGGTTAGGGTTAGGGTTAGGGTTAGGGTTAGGGTTAGGATTAGGGTTAGGGTTAGGGTTAGGGTTAGGGTATGGGTTAGGCTAGCCAGATGGTCCTGCCAGCTTCTCCGGGCGCGCTGATCTGCGCGGCGAACTGGCCGCCGCGCATCACGGTCACCCCTGCGTAGCCGGCCTGGTTCCTCGAGCACACGAGCTCGAGCCCCTCCGCGGCCGCCTCCCGCAGCACCTGCCCGGCACAGGCTCAGCACGGGTGAAGCTGCAGATGCACCGCTCCGAGGCGGCGAGACACCCTACCCGGCGGACCTGGAGGCTAAGGCCTGAGTTCACCGGTGGAGTGGTAACGCACCTCGATCGCACTGCGCGCTGGGCGCGGCGCGGCGGCACTCGCGGCGGCACTGACCAGCTTGTGACTCGCCTCTGGCCCGATCGAGCGCGCGTCTGTGCACAGGGGGGGCGATGAGGTGGGGCGAGGCTTGGCGCACAGTCAGGTGCGCGTGGGTCGCGGTGGGACAGAGCGAGGTGCTGGGGTTTGGGTGGGCAAGCGCACACGCAAGTGCCGCTTCCTCGGCAGCCAGATAGTATCCGATCAGGATCTTCTGCTTGCCATCGGGCATGAACGCCGCGAAGCGGAACTGGCGACCTGAGTCAGCCAATGTCACGTTCTTGAAGCCGCTCTTCGTGCCAGGCGCGCGCACGAGGCAGAGGCCCTCGGCCTCAGCTGCCGCTTCCGCCGCCGCCGGTGAGAGCGCGCACTTCAGCCTCTCGTCCTTCGTGAGAGTGCGCAGATGCTCCCACCGCTCAGTCGCGCGCTGTCTCAGCTGCGCGGCAGAACCGCCTGACGGCGCTGGCGCTGTGTTAGCCTGGCGGGCATCCTCTGGCTGGGAGAGTGATGCGGCGGCTCCAGTAGCATGGCTGCTCGAGTCTGCTTCATTCGCCGCTGTGGCATCGTCGTTAGACTCCGAAGAGTCGCTGTCCTCCACAAATGAGAGCCCGGGCATCCAGCCGTCTCGGCGTGCACTGCCGGCTGCCAATCACCGTGTCCGCTCGCCAATCGCGGCGTGTCGGCGCAACATCTCGAAACTTGCTTGTAACGACCACGGAAGGACACTGCATCGCCAATTGAATATCAATAGGGGACAGTAAAGTTAGGTTTGCAATGCACGGCACCACCGCGCCCGCGGCCGCGGGATCGCGCTCCTGTACATGTCTTACAGCGTGTGCATGGACACACGCTGCTCTAGCGCCAGCTGGCGCGGCCCATCGCTGGTCACTCGCCTTGCTCGAGCCAATACAGGAAGGCCTCGCCCGGCCCCTCACGCAGCTGCCTTGCATCGCCAACTGGCACGCCGAAATGCCGGCCCGCTCGCTCGTCCTTCACCCACGCCGTGAGCGTATCCTCGTCGACGATCTCCCACTCCCACAGCGCCTTGAGCACCGCATCGTACCCGGCGACCTGCCGCGAGGTGATGCGGGCGGGCTGAGCACTGCCCGCAGAGGTGGGATGGCAGCGTGTGTATTTCCGTGCTGGGCAGCGTGCTGGGCATCGAACCTCGCGGTCCTTCGTTTCCTGCATCCTTGCTACGTAGCTCTCCAGCGCGGCCAGCAGCATCTGCGCAGCATCTGCGCCACCGGCGGCCACAAGGGCCTTCAGCGCGGTCCGCCTCAACGTGAGGCACTCTGAGATCGTCGGCTCATCCTCCCCGTCCGCGTCGACCAGTGCCATAACGATGAAGTAGGCGCGCGCCACGGCGGGATTGAGCATCATACTGCCGTGCACAATTGCTTTGTCCGTGCCGAGCTTTGCAACGTAGTCCACGATCTCCTGCGGCTCGCCCGTGTACTTGCCGTCGTCGTCGTAACGTTTGGAAGCGAAGTTGTACAGCTGCGCGATCCGCGGGTCCTCCTCTACTTCATCCTCTGCGTCAGACATTGTGCCCTTCTCCTCGGTGCGGGCACCGGTTCGTTTGGGACGGCTGTCGCGGTGCCCAGGGACGGCTGTCGTGCGGGACGGCTGCAGGCGCGGCGCAGGGGAGACAGAGCGGACGCGTTGCGTTGTCGCTTGAGAACGCTTGCTATAGCGCCTATACGCGGTGTGCACACGACACATTGGTTCGGATGCCACAGTCAGAACCCCCTCAGATATGGCCTTTCGAGTGGCGGTCACGATCTCACGAATCGTCAAACGCCCTCGCCTTCCTCCTCTCCCACTTCGTCCTCTCCCTCCTCCTCCTCCTCCTCCTCCTCCTCTTCGCTCTCCTCCTCTCTCCTCCTCCTCCTCGGAGCCCGACTCCTCGTGTCCGACTCCGAGCCCCCGTCCCCGTCGTTCAGGCCGTCCCCGTCGTTCAGCTCTTGGCGCGCCAACCGTCGTTCAGGCTGGCGCGCGCCTCGTACACGGCGGCCTTCGCCGCGGCGCTGGCAGGGATGCCACTCAGATAGAGATCCTCGAGCGCCGGCAGCGCGCCGCTGTTGAGCGCTGCGGCGAGGGTGGCGCAGCCGGCGTCGGTGATCTGGGTGCGGCCGAGGAGGAGCACCTTGAGCTTCGTCAGCCCTCCCGTCGTCGGCGGCGGCGCACCTGCCGGCGGCGGCGGCGCCAAGAGGGCGGCGAGGCCCTCGTTGCCGAACGGGTTGTTGTCGAGATCGAGCACCTCCAGCGTGGGCCGCCGCCGCAAGGCCGGCGCGAGGGCCACCAGCCCTGCATCGCCGATGGCAGCGTTGCGCAGAGTGAGGGTCTTGAGCCGCGGCAGGGCGCCTTGTCCCAGAGCGGCGGCGAGGGCCGAGGCGCCTGCGTCGCCCACATACGTATCGAAGATCACGAAGTAGGCCACGGCCGGCAGCGCGCCCGCGCCCAGCCCCTCCGCCAGCTGCCGCCCGCCGTCGGGGCCGGCTGCTGGCTCCTGGAGGACCAGCCTCTCGAGCGCTGGCAGCACCGAGCCCAGCGTGCCCAGCAGCTTCAGCTCGTCCGCGGTGAGGCCTTGACTGTAACACCAGACCGCCTTCGCCTCGCGCAGCGCCTTGCAGTTCTGCAGCCCCAGCTTGCGGCACAACGCTGTGGCCGCCTCGTGGCCAGCCTTCAGCTGCTGCAGCAGCGCCCGCGTCGCCGTCCGCAGCTCGTTGCTGACGCTGCTCAGGGCCACGGCGATGCCCGGGTCGAGCACGTTGCACAGCTGCACGAACAGGATGCCCTGCTCGTCGCCGCTGAGCTTGGACAGCGCCATCGCGACGCGCGCGTCAAGGCGAGCAGGAGCGAGCAGCGCTCAGGGAGGGCAACTGCGGACATGTGAAAACCCTAATCTGAGAAGTGTATACTGTAGGAGACTAATCTGCCACAAACTGAGAACTGTATACTGTACGAGACTACCGGTACAGGTGGTAGCGCGTGCTAGCTCGTAGCTCTCACTTTATGAGGGCTGAGACTGAGCTGCCTTGCGCCGAGAGACCCCCGCATCGCGCGCGGGATTTGGACGACGCGCTCCTCCTCGCGATGCTGAATTCCCCGGTACGCATCCCTAGCCTGCGTCGACCACGGTGTATCGTGCCCCATCCCGAGCTGCACGGCTTGGAACGCGTCCTGCTTGGCCTTGACGGCGGCGGCCTCCGAGCCGGGCACCACGTACGCCTTGCGAGGCACGTCGGTGTAGTGGCTCATGTACGCGGTGCGATAGTGCTCGGTGCCGCAGGCGGGCTTGGTCCGCGACAGCACGCCTGGGTTGACGGTCTTGTGGTCGGTGAACGAGGCAAAGTAGCCGCCCACGCCTTCCGCGATGGCCCCTGACGGCTTGAGGAAGGTCGAGTAATTCTTCTGCGGCCGCTCGTGCCGCGGCGGCGGCGGCACGATCGTGTGCGGCCACTCCAAGGCTCGCGCGGAAGCGGACTGCTTCTCGAAGGGCGCCCGAGTCTCCTCGGGGATGTTCCTGTCGAGCAACACTGTCGACGCGACGCGCTTCGCGCCTGCGGTCTCGCGCACGTATATCGGCTGCGACTTGTCCCGCCGACCCAGATTGGCGGCACCCATCGTTTGTTCGTTGGTGGTCGCATACATGTCCTCCTTCATGAACTTTTGACTCGCCCCACCGCTGCGCAACAAGGCGCACGGTCAGCCGAGCTGTGGGAAGCAGCGCGTGGCGTGTGGCGGCGCGGCGCGTGTGGCGGCGCGGCGCGTGTGGCGGCGCTGCGGCGCGCGCACTTGGTGCTGCCAATGGGCACTCGTGTGCGCTCAAAGGACTCTGCGTACTGCTCAGACCGGCGTGGACGCGCGTGCTGGACCGGATGGGCCATGCTGAACGCTAGGTTGTTCGCCGTGCGGAAGTGCACGTCGGGCGGCGCGGCCGAGTATGCGTCGCCCAAATCCCATTGCGAGATGTTCGAGTGCTGGTGCTTGGGCCGGCTAGACCCTTGCGTCTGAGGGCGCACCGGCGGCGCCTTGTACGCCTCGCTGTTGTGTGTTTGCCAGTACCTAGTGTCGGCATCGTCGGTCATCGAAAGGCCCGCAAAGCTCCAGTTGATAAGCTCAGGCGCCATCTGCTTGGCCGCGCCGGCGCCATCAGCCTTGGGCATGGCGCGCGTCCCCGCTGTGTGTGTGTGGCTGAACACGAAACAGAAAGCGAAGGGAGGGAAGGCACGGAACCACTGCGAGAAGCTACACATGTCAGTGAGTCAGTCACATGTACTTAGCAACATATTACTGATTACTTTGCATGGTCAGCACAGACTTGATTTTTACACGTGGCCGTGTCCGAGGCACGCGCTCTCTGAAGGTCAGAAGGCCTCCCACGCGGCGTGGTGGCGCGCCCCTCCGTCCTCCGGGCCGTCACCGCCGCCGGCGCCGCTCGTTCGCAGGTCGGCATACGAGAAGTTGCTCGTGTCGGCTGGTCCGCGCAGCTCGGGCACGTACGGCGCGGTGGCGGTGCGCGCGGGCATGGCCTCCCATGGCACGCCCGCGAAGAAGAGGGCGGAGCGCGCGCCCAGGGCCGCCTCCCACCGCCGCCGCTCGTCCGTCTGCAGCATGCCGCCCACGAAGTCGGCCTTAGCATCACGGTCAGGGCTAGGCTTAGGCTTAGGCTTGGGCTCAGGCTTCGGGTTCGGGTTCGGGTTCGGGCTCGGGCTCGGCTTCGGGTTCGGGTTCGGGTTCGGCTTGGGGCGACCGCGGCGGGCGAGAGTTGCTCGGCCATCTTGTATGTGTGCACGCGCCGCGCGATGCACTCGAGCACGTGCGCAGGCGACTGCGTGGCGTCGTCCTCCGCGAAGGGGAAGGGCAGTCCGTCTGTGAGGCACTCGAAGCACACCACGCCCAGAGCCCACCAGTCAGCGGCCATCGTCGCGCCCCGCCTGGTCAGGGTCAGGGCTAGGGTTAGGGTTAAGGTTCGGGTTGGGGTTGGGGATGGGGATGGGGTTGGGGTTCGGGTGCGGGTGAGCGTGAGGGCGAGGGTTCGATGCCCATCGCGACCCCTCCAGCTGCTCCGGCGCCGCGTACTCCCATGTGCCCGTCGTCGTGAGCGCACGGCCGCTGCTGCCCACGTGCACCGCCGTGCCGAAGTCGCAGAGGAGCGGGTAGCCGCGCTCGTCGAGCAGCACGTTGTCCGGCTTGAGGTCTCGGTACACGAACCCCTTCGCGTGCAGGTGCTCGAGCACGAGCACGAGCACCGACGCGTAGAAGCGCACGTGCTCCTCGGCGAGCGCCGGCCCGTAAGAGGACTGCCGCCGCCGCAGGAGCACGCCGCGCAAGTCGCCGCCGAGGCCGAGCTGCAGCAGCATGTACAGGTGATCGGCGTCCTGTGCCGTCCAAAACAGCTGCACCACGAACGGGTGCGGCTGCAGCGCGAGCAGCGCCTGCTTCTCTCTCACGACCGAGAGGGCGGCGCCCACGCGCAGAAGGTCCGCCTTGCGCGTCGCCTTGAGAGCGCAGTATCGGCCGGACACGCGGTCCAAGACCAGCGTGACCGTAGAGAAGGCGCCGCGGTTGATCGTGCGCACGGCCGAGGTGTCACCCACCCCTGCCTCTGCAACGTCCTCCATGCCACTATCGGCCGGTGAGGCTAGCGAGGCCGGCGTGGTAAAGGCGTCGGCGCTGGTACCGGGGTCGTCGGCGCTCGGGCGGCGCGTCATTATAGTCGACGCCGTCCACATTTGTGGTGCTGCGCCGCCCGGCGTGCTACAGCTGGGCGGCACGGGCGCTCCGCCCGCCAGGCGTGCAGCTGGCGAGCGCGCGGGGTGCAAATCCGGGGCCCAACTCGCGCGGCGCGATGTGAGGAGCCTCGAGGGGGAGGGAGTAATCGTGGAACACAGTGCCCGCGGCTGCTTCCTTCCCACCTTACGCCAGTTTCACCTTGGGCCGGGCGGCAGCTCGTCGAGGTTGACGCTCTTCCTGGCGCGCGCGAAGCCGCCCAGCGCGCCGTCGCCCACCCCAGGGCCCTCGGGCTGCGGCACCCACTCCACGTCCGGGTGCACCTTGGCCTGCACGCGCGTGTAGCCGCGCCGCGAGGCGGGGTCCTCGCGCAGCGCGTTGGCCTGCTTGTAGAAGGCCTGGTTAGGGTGAGGGTGAGGGTTAGGGTTAAGGTTTGGGCTAGTGACCCTAACCCGAACCGAGCCCGAGCCCGAATCCTAACCTTGGCCTCCTCGTACAGCGCCGCGCAGGCCGGGTCGAGCTCGGCGCGGCCGGCGCGTCGCTCGTCGGCGAGCAGCTCCTTGCCGCGCCCAGGCTCAGGGTCAGGGTTAGTCCTAGGGTTAGTCCGAACCCTAACCCTTGAGCCTAACCCTAACCCTAACCTTAGTAGCCCTACTAACCTTGCAGTGCCCGCTCGTGCAGAGCACGAAGGCGCGCTTGAGCGGCGCCGCGCCGCCGCCGCGCGCGACCGCCTCCGCGAGCAGCTGCTCCGCCTTTGTTAGGGCGGGATGCTCGGATTAGGGTTCGGGTTAGGGTGAGAGTGAGGGTGAGGGTGAGGGTGAGGGTTCGAGGAGCTCCTGCGCCTTGGTGGCCTCGCCCAGCTAACCCTAACCATAACCCTAACCCTAACCCTCACCTTGGTGGCCTCGCCCAGCGCGCAGAGCGAGGTCGCGAGGTTGGCCGTCGCCGTAGCGCTCTGCTCGGCCATCAGGGTCAGGGTGGGGGTCAGGGTGAGGGTCAGGGTTGGGGTGAGGGTGAGGGCGAGGGTGAGGCTGAGGGTCAGGGTTAGCTAACCCTCACCCTCACCCTCACCCTCACCCTCACCCTCACCCTCACCCTCACCCTGACCTGGTCGGCCGTGAGGCGCGGCAGGGGCAGCAGCCGCTTCTCGAGCATCTCCGCCGCGAGCCTGTGCTCGCCCTGCGCCGCGAGCTGCCCTGCGCGCCGGCCGAGGGCGCCGACGAGCGCGTCGCGCGCGCCGTCGCGCATCATCGCGAGGTGGTCGGCGGGCATGCACGGCCACGGCGGCTTGGGCTCGTCCGGCAGCTGCAGCGCCATCAGCAGCTCGGGCACCTGGTTAGGGTGAGGGTTAGGGTCAGGGTCAGGGTGAGGGTGAGAGTCAGAGTCAGGGTCAGAGTCAGGGTGAGGGTGAGGGTCAGGGTGAGGGTCAGGGTGAGGGTCAGCGTCAGGGTGAGGGTCAGGGTGAGGGCACCGCCGCCTCGAACTCGCCGCGGTCTAGCAGCGACTGGCCGAGGGTGAGCCGGGCGTGGACGTGGCCCGGCTCGGCAGCGAGCACCGCGCGGACCTGCTCGAGCTCGCCCTCCAGATCGCCCGCGTTGCCGAGCGCCGCTGCGAGCGCCATGCGCCGTTGGTTCTGGTGGTTGCGGCCATCGGAGGCCATCAGGCCATGGCCGTTGGCGACGGCGCGCCGGGCGTGTTTGGCCTGCTCGGCGAAGCGGCCCTGCATGTGTGCCGCGTCGCCGCGCGCCTGATGAAGCGAGACCATCGCAGGATCGAGCTGCTCAGCCTTGGCGAGAAGTGCCTCGGCCCGCTGGAAGAGCTGCGCCGGATTACCTTTGCCCTGGCGGATCGCAGCCAGGACGCCAGCGGCCTCCTCCGAGTATTGAAAGGCCTCCTCATGCACGTCCGCGGCGGCGGGCGGCGCGCGCTTCAGGTTGATGGGCCGCACGGCCATCTTCTCACCACCAACCAGGTGGATGGCCCAGCGCTCCTTGGCAGGGTCCCACGCCACAGCCTCGCCGCACCGCCCGTTCAGGTCGTCGCGGCTGAGAGAGTGCAGCTCGACGTGCATGCCCATCTCGACCGGAACCTGCCAGCCGTCGGGCGCGTTGGATCGGTCGTTGGCCTGCATTTCCGTACGGCCTTCGGTGATGAGCTCACAGGTTGGGGGGAGCAGCGTCGAAGCGCTCGGAGCGGAGCGCTCTGCTGGCGACAGCGTGCTGTTGGATAAGCAGCGGACGACCAGCGCTAAACGGGACTGTGACCTCCAACATGTTTGCCTGCGGATCACTCACGTAAGTTAAACTTGTTGAAAACCCTTTTTATTTTCTTCCCCTTGCCTGACACTTGCGCTCAACATTCGCAAGCACAGGCCCACCGGCCTACCCCATGACACATTCACACACATAACACAGGTTGCGCAAGACACAGTCACAGCTGGTATCCAACCCGACCAGCTCGGGGGGCGGGCATTTTCGCCGTATGCTCGACGCATGCATCCAGGCTAGCACCGCGATGCCGAGCTCGCTTTCCGATTGAAGGAGCTCTTCCTCGAGCCACTGAGCTGCTCTTGCTCCGCTCTGCGTTGCATGCCCTTGGCCAGAACTTCGTCCTTGATGATCTTGCCATAACCGTCACGGAGCGGGCCATCCGATCCCTGGAGCGGCCTCGCGTAGTAGGGCGACGGCCCATTGCTTGTGGAGTAGACCTTCGCCCCCCCGGCAGCGGAGGGGTCGAGGCCCATGGCGGAGGCGGCGGCGAGGCTGACGGCCGTGGGGCTGCTGCCCTCTGCAGCGAGTCGGGCGATCTCGCGCTGCTGGCTGGCGTACACGTCAGAGGAGCCCCTCCCCCCCTTCTGCAGCTGCGCGCTGTACCGCTCGTTCGCATCCACGGCGGCGTCTGCATTCCCCGCCCACCGTCCACTGGAGGATCGGCGGCTGGGCGGATCTGGGCGGGACCCCCGGGGCAGCGAGGGGGGCAGCCCTTCGGGAAGGGAAGCACTGCTCGACGCGTAGCCCGGGCCTGGCAGGTTGAATGGCGCAAGGCGTGAGCACTCGGCGGGCACGGCCTCGAGGCGGGGAGGCGAGGGCCCGCCACGCTGCCAAGGTGGCCCCCGAGGCGGGCGCTCTCTTCGAAATGTCGCCCCTTCGGAGCGGCCCCCGGCCCGGGCCAAAAGGCAAGAAAATCAATGGGATGCCACCAGGAGGACGGACGCGGCGATCTCTTCAGCCCACCGCCGTGCGGAGGCCCTTGCGCGACCCGTCGCTCCGGAAGCTAGCGCCGCTCCGGCCGCTTAAGCCGCTCTTATGGCTTCCCGCGCCGCTCCGGGAGCTCACACCACTCCTCTCGTCGTCGTCGCGGCGGTAGGGGTCGGAGCCGCACGGCCGAAGCGTCGCCAGCGTGGCGTAAGGTGCTTCTTCAGCTTGCTTTGGGGGGTTTTCGAAGCTCGGCTTGCGGCCGAAGCTCGGCTTGCGTCCCCCCTGCTCAACGCCCCGGCGTTCCTTCCCCGGTGAGAACGAGAGGGTTCGTTTGGGTTCCCGGGCGAACGAGGAATTCCTTGAGGCCCCGCGGCTTACTGAGCTAGTGCCAGGGTAGCTCTGGTAACGGGCCAGCCGCTGGGCGGCTTGGTCCAGCCGTTGGCTGGCTTCGAGCTCCGTCCCGTGGTAGTCTCGCACAGGCTGCTGCTGCAGCTGCAACTGCTCGAGCACAACGGACATTGCAAGGAGTATCTCGTCACTCTTTGCGTCGATCATGTCCACCTTGGCTGTGAGCCGTTTCATGGACTTTTCGACTGCCCTCACTTGTTCAGCCTGCGACTTCACCATATCCATGAGCGGCGTGCTCCATGCTGGCATCGCAGAAGGGGGGGGCTCGTGGGATCTGCTCGATCGAGGGGTTGTGGGCTTGCTCGCTTGCCCATTGAGAGGAACCTCATACGCCCTCTGGGGCGCGTTCTCCGCCTTACGGCCGAAGAGACCCATTCCTACGAGGCACCACGGCTGCGCCCAACCGACGGAAGCTCGAGCGCAATGTCCGTTTGGTACGGCGCTCGCTCGGGGCGGGCGCTGCCTACCGACGGCTTGCGCTGCCACTACCGGCCCTTGCACACAATCTGGATAAAGCGCGGACAGATGGCAGAGTCTGTCCGCGTGCGCTGCTGCTCACTGTCTTTTCTGACTCTGCTGCTACTGTGCGCGCTCTGATTGCCTGGAACTGTATATGCCCGTATAGAAACACCCCACCTTATATCATGTACGGTACTGCGCTCTGATTGCCTGGACGCTACTGTAATATATGCCCGTATAGATATACACCCCTTACTGCGTGTACAGTGTACTTTGTCCTACCGTAAGCGGCAGTACAGCCTTACCGCGCGACCTCTCTCGAGAGGCGAACATGCACGTACGTTGCGTATATGTGCCAAAAATGCATCAGCTTGAGCCCCCTCGGGAGCCCACCGCACCGCCCCTCACTCGGCTGCCTCGCGCCGCGCCTCCTTCTGCCGCTTGGCCAGCTCGTTGTCGCGCTTCCTGAAGAGCGGGTGCTGCTCGCCCCTGGCGGCGGCGCTCCGCGGCCCCTCGGCGTACGCAAGGCCCGTGCCGCCCGAGAGCTGGCTCATCGAGCCGCGCTTGCGCGCGACGTTGGGCACGCCCTGCTGGAGGCTGCCGCCCGAGCTGGTGATGTGCTCGGCGTCGTCCTCCTCGTCGGCCTGCACGTCCCGCAGGTTGGCGGTCAGCACCTCGCCCAGCAGCGCGAGCTGCTCTTGCTGCTCAGGGTCGGGGCTAGGGGTTAGGGTTTAGGGTTCAGGGTTCAGGGGTTAGGGGTTAGGGTTAGGGTTTAGGGTTAGGGTTAGAGTTAGGGCTTAGTTAGGCTACCCTAACCCTAAGCCTAACCTGCGACGAGTAGCTGAGGGGGCCCCCGCCCTCGCCGCCGCCCTCGCCCATGTCGGTCAGCTCGGGGATGACCTGGTCAGGGTCAGGGTCAAGGGTTAGGGTTCGGGTTCAGGTTCGGGTTAGCTTAGCCTAACGCGAACCCGAACCCGAACCCGAACCCGAATGCGAACCTTGAAGGCGTAGCCCTGGTCGACGAGGAACTGCTGGCGCTTGGTCGAGTAGAAGACCTCCTGCTTA
>Ga0115013_10002080_pt1 | contig 11280 bp, 8 predicted proteins | sample SouAtlMetagenome_2_FD_88686 | JGI IMG/M metagenome (GOLD analysis project Ga0115013, IMG submission 88686) | Marine eukaryotic phytoplankton communities from Atlantic Ocean - South Atlantic ANT15 Metagenome | ecosystem: Environmental > Aquatic > Marine > Oceanic | place: South Atlantic Ocean...
ATAAAAATCTGCATTAAGTTTTATAAATGATAAATATAAGTTTATTATTATTACTATAGCTAACTAATTACTATAAATAGGAGAAAACATGAAAAATTTAGTGATAGTCTCATTTCCAGCCAAAACTGATACATTGGAAACTTTAAAAGAATCAATGAAGAGTGCGCTACCAGATACACGTAAATTTGATGGTTGTATTTCTGTAAGTACCTATGTTGAAAAATCTACAAATACTGTTCATTTGATTGAAGACTGGGAGTCTCTGGAACATCAAGCTGCATATCTTAATTGGAGAGTTGAAACAGGATTATTAACTGATTTAGATCACCTGTTAGAAGGTGGTTCAGCTAGCATAAAGATTATTGTATGTGGCCCTGAGCATTCTGATATATAGCTCTTAAAATTGTTAAGTTAACAATAGTTTTTATTCTAATTAAGTCTATAATCCACTTTTCTTAAAAGACTCATAAACAAGTGATAAAAAATATAAGAAATATTGCAATAATTGCTCATGTTGATCATGGAAAAACCACATTAGTTGATAAGCTTCTTCAACAATCTGGAACTCTTGATAGAAAAAATATGGATTCAGTTAGAATTATGGATTCAAATGATCAAGAAAAAGAAAGAGGTATTACTATCACAGCTAAAAATACTTCAATTAATTGGAATAATCATCTTATTAATATCGTTGATACACCTGGACATGCAGACTTTGGTGGGGAGGTTGAAAGAGCCTTATCTATGGTTGATTCAGTTCTTTTATTGGTTGATGCAGTAGATGGCCCCATGCCCCAAACAAGGTTTGTTACTCAAAAGGCATTTGAAAAGGGCTTAAAGCCAATAGTCGTAATTAATAAAGTTGATAGATCAGACGCACGACCAGATTGGGTGCTCGATCAAGTATTTGATTTATTTGATCGCCTCGGTGGAACTGATGAACAACTTGATTTTCCAGTTATCTATGCGTCAGCAATAGAAGGTATTTCAGGTTTGGAGATTGATAAAATGATGCCTGATATGAGACCTTTAATGGAAATGATATTGCAAAAGGTTCCGTCTCCTGAAGTTAATATTAATGGTCCACTTCAACTTCAAATCAGCGCCCTAGATAGTAATAACTATGTTGGAGTAATTGGTATTGGAAGAATAAAAAGAGGATCTGTTAACCCAAATAAGCAAATAGTAGTTATTGACAGAGATGGTAAGACTAGAAAAGGAAAAATACTTCAAGTTATGGGTTACAAGGGCCTTAATAGGGTAGAGATAGATGATGCTCAAGCCGGATCAATAGTTTGCATAACTGGAGTAGATAAATTAAATATATCTGACACAATTTGTGATCCATCAAATATAGAAGCTTTGCCACCATTGTCAGTTGATGAGCCTACAGTAAGAATGACTTTTCAAGTAAATGATTCTCCTTTTGCTGGAAGAGAAGGAAAATTCATAACATCTCGAAATATAAAAGAGCGACTAGACAAGGAATTAATATCTAATGTAGCCCTAAGGGTAGAACAAGGTGATAGTCCAGATAAATTTATTGTTTCTGGTCGAGGAGAGCTACATTTATCAGTGCTTATTGAATCAATGCGTAGAGAAGGCTTTGAGTTAGCAATATCTAAACCAGAGGTTATTCAGAAAGAAATTGATGGGGAAATACATGAACCATATGAGCAAATTATTATAGATATTGAAGAAATACATCAAGGGTCAATAATGGAAGAACTGGGTCCTAGAAAAGCTGAAATACAAAATATTGAATCTGATAATAAAGGTCGTATTAAATTAGAATTTTTAGCTCCTTCAAGAGGAATAATAGGTTTTCGATCTCATTTCTTAACTATTACAAGCGGCACTGGAATAATGACCAGTGTTTTTGATCATTATGGACCAGTTAAGTTGGGTGATATTGCAACAAGAATAAACGGCGTTATGTATTCTATGATTGCTGGAAAAACATTATCATATGCATTATTTAATCTACAAAATAGAGGTAAGCTATTTTTAGGTCATGGTAAAGAGGTCTATATAGGTCAAATAGTTGGGCTTCATTCTAGAGATAATGATTTGCCTGTAAATCCAACTAAAGCAAAACAATTAACTAATATAAGAGCCGCAGGAACTGATGAAAATCTTATTCTTGTACCACCAATAAATCATACACTGGAACAAGCATTAGAATTTATCGAAGAAGATGAACTTGTTGAAGTTACACCAGATTCAATCAGGTTAAGAAAAAAGGGTAGAGTTCGTACTTAATTAATCATCTTTAATTCTTAAAGCAATATATCACTTCGCATAATATATATTATGTTTAATAAAATATATCTACAATATCTCAACAACCTTTATAGCTTCAAAGGTATTATTTAAAGCTCGTTTGCTATATGTAATAAAATGTGGGTCTAAGTCCTTTGGATAAGCTATTTTGAACTCCTTCAAAGGTATTTCTATGTTAAATACACTTTCTTCTTCGTATCCAATGTGTTGCAGCCTTATTTCAAAGGGATTTCCTAAGCCTAATGTGTAAATAGGTTTCATATTTTTATCATGGAAAGTAATTATGTATTTATCTCTAAAACTTATATGGTTGTTTTTGATAAATTCTTTTTTAACTTCGCTAAGTTGTAAATTTGTAATGTCAATATTTTTATTGCTTAGATTCATAGTAATTATTTTTTCATCTTCACCGATCTCAGCCTTTATATTAAAAAAATTTTTAGGTTTTTTATTTGTATATGAAGGACTTACAGAGACTGGTTCATAATTTTTCCAATTAATTTTATAACTGTAGCCCAGAGAACAACATTGTTCTGCATATAGGTAATTATCAAGGTTTGATAAGTCAACTGTGTCGTCATGGTCCACGTTCCCATCTGTTTTATGCCAAAACCATGAACCAACATAAGGATAATTAGGATTATTATTAGGGTTAGTATTTGGATCAGGATCATAATATGACCAGCCTCCATATAGATTTAAAATACCAGCATAAAGGTCTAAGGGATTTAAAGGGTCGTTTGGAGCTATTAAATTACCTGTAAGGTCTTGAACTTGCCATGAATAAGTTATCATTGAATCATCATCTGGCCTATCAAATGTTACTTCTAATTGATTTTCTAAATCAATTTGCTCAACCCCATCAACATACCATGATAGTTTTAGCTTATTTGTATCGTATTCACCATTAATATTAAATGTTATATATTCACCTAGAGATTCAGAATTATACAGATCAACATCATCACTTATATCAGATTTGATTATGAAATCATCAAAACCATTAAATTGATTTGTGATTGAACCAATAGCAAAACCTTCAACATTTATTTTTCCATAATCAAGAATGCAACACCACATTACAGTAGCCCACCTAGGTCTAAAAGTTTCTATCTCACCAAAATAAGTTCCTTGGAATAAACCTATTTTATGTATACAAGAATCATCTTCGTTTATTCCTGGATAATTAGGATCATAATCAGGATGATCTTCATCATAGGTGTTATAAAAACATTCGCATTCACTGTATTCAAGATCATCACGATAATAGATACTTCCATCTGGATAGTTATAACAAACATCATAGTCAACACCAGGAACATTTGTCATATCCTCAATAAGATGATTCCATTTGAGAATTGAAGGATCTGAAACAGCGGTTGTGTTTACACTAAATTCTGCATACCACGCTGGAAACGAGCGTTCTCCACGAGAGTCATATTCATCACCCATAAAGCCATGCGAATGACCTAACTCATGCTGAACAATCTCTGCAGATCTTGATGAAATTGGTTGTATATTTACTGAACCTTGAGCAACTCCCCTTCCTGATAATGTTGTTAAAAATGATACAGTATCCCAGTCCCCCACTACATAACTTATTTTTCCCCTATCAACATTACCAATACAGTAAATATTCGTATCCCAATCCTCATAACAACCTTTTTCAATATTAAATACTGACACTCCAGTAGAATCGATCTCTTCTAAAACAAGAACATTAAAATAATCATTAAATACTTCACTTGCATCAGAACTTTTTAAGTTATTTACTGATTCAAGCAGCCTTAAATGAAATTCATTTTTCTCATCTATACCGTTTAATTGATCACCTATAAATATATAATTAGTTCTAGCTGTCGTGGAAGGGTCTCCAATTAGATAATATAAATATTGATTGCTGGTCTGGCAATTATTGCCATCTTCATCACAGGCATAAGATACTGATTTAATATCTTTATTTGATATAAAATAACCTTCTAACTCTCCCTCGCATATTGAATCTTCAAGATCATTTGCACATAGTGACATTTTAAAGAGACCTGCATTTTTAATTGCATCTAGATAAAAAATTAAACTTTGATTTTCAACAATAACATCATTATCTGTTGTCTGAGTTATATCTAAAATCCCATTTACTGTTTCGTTTTGCAATTGACCATAGAAAGTTAATTCATTTATATCATTATCAACATCAGTTATTTCAACATTAACTGTTAAAGTATCATCAAAGATAAGACTTAAATCAGAATAAACAGCTAAATCATCCAATATTTGAATTACAGGAGGATCATTAATTGGACGAATCGTTATAGATACTGGTAGTGTCTTAATAATTTTTTCACCAGTTGCAATATTATTATTATCAACTCTTGATGCAGTGATTCTGATTGTTAAATTATCTAATCCAAAATAATCCTGGTAAGGTTGATACGTATATGAACCCGAGCTAGATAAGTTAGATTCCCCATTATTTGTTGTATTAATAATTTCATAAGAAATTTGTGATTTATAATTTGTGGAAGCAATAAAGGTAGAAGTATGTCCACTGTCCTCATCAATAGTAATAGATGAATTCGTTGGTAATGTTAGTGCAAAAGGAGCCGAGCTACCTCCTCCCCCACATGAACTTAAAATAAAAAATAAAGGTAAAACGGCAATAAATTTATTTCTGAACATATATATTTATTATATACATTTTTTTTAATGATATTTAAATTACAATAGTGATTTAATTAGTTTAAAATGCTCCTATATGTCAAAAGAAGATCAACTAGAGTTTGAAGGAGAAGTTATTGAAACTCTCCCGAACACAAAATTCAAAGTTAAACTTGAAAACGGTCATACTATTACAGCTCATATTTCTGGAAAAATGCGAAAACATTATATTCGCATATTAACTGGAGATAAGGTTAAAGTTGAAATGACTCCATATGACTTAAGTGTAGGAAGAATTACCTTTAGAGGAAGATGATTTAAACTTTTACTTTTGTTTTGCCATCAGTAAATTTCAATACTCCTTTATTAATATCTACCTTAATAACACCACCACCTTTTAAATTACCAAATAATAATTTATCAACTAAAGGCTTCTTAATATTTTGCGAAATGAATCTTTCCATAGGTCTTGCACCCATTTCTTTGTCGTAGCCGTTATCAGCAATCCAACTTATAACTTTCTTAGATACAACTATTTCAACATTTCTTTTATCTAATTGAGCTTGTAATTTAGTTAGGAATTTATCAACGATGGACAATATCACCGATTTGTCCAGGTAATTAAATTGGATTGTTTCATCTAACCTATTTCTAAACTCTGGTGAAAAAAGTTTATTGAGTGAATTCATCGCATCAGACTCATTTGATGTTTCAGAGAATCCTATATTTCTTTTACTTAGTAATTCAGCGCCAATATTTGTAGTCATTATTAATATCACATTTCTAAAATCAGATTTCCTACCATTATTATCAGTAAGAATTCCAGCATCCATTACTTGAAGCAATATATTAAATATATCAGGATGAGCTTTTTCAATCTCATCAAGCAATAGTACGCAATGAGGAGATTTAACAATAGCTTCAGTTAAAAGACCACCTTGATCAAAGCCAACATATCCCGGAGGTGCACCTATTAATCTTGAAACTGTATGTCTTTCCATATATTCACTCATATCAAACCTTACTAAATCAATTCCTAGTATTTCTGCTAATTGTTTTGATATTTCAGTTTTTCCAACCCCTGTTGGTCCAGTAAATAAAAATGAACCGATTGTTTTATTATCATCTCTAAGGCCAACTCTAGATAATTTAATTGCGTTAGAGAGCGTTTCAACCGCCCTATCTTGACCAAAAATAACTCGTTTAAGATTAGATTCAATCTTCTTAAGATTCTTCTTATCATTAGAAGTAATTGATTGTTCTGGAATTTTAGTAATTTTCGATATTGTCATCTCAATATCTTTTTTCAAAACCTTAATTTTTTTATCGTTCTTTCTATTAATATTTAATAGTGCACCAGTTTCATCAATTACATCTATTGCTTTATCAGGTAAAAATCTATCGTTAATATATTTAGAAGAAAGTTCTATCGCAGATTTGATTGACTCTGAGGCATATTCCACGTCATGATAATTCTCATATATTTCTTTAATTCCATTTAATATTTCTTCACACTCATCAAATGATGGTTCAATAATATCAATTTTCTGAAATCTTCTTGAAAGTGCCTGATTTTGATTAAAAATTCCACGATACTCTTGAAATGTAGTTGAACCAATACATCTTATTTGACCCTTACCTAGAGCTGGCTTTAAAAGATTCGATACATCGAGCGATCCACCAGATGCAGATCCTGCTCCAATAATTGTATGAATCTCATCAATAAAAAGTATTGGATTGTTTTCTTTTGATAAAAAGTTTAGGACATTTTTGAGACGCTTTTCAAAGTCTCCTCTATATTTGGTCCCAGCAATTAAAGCTGCAATATCTAAAGAATATACGATAGTATTTTCAATTATCTTAGGAACTTCTTTTTTTGAAATTAAATAAGCTAATCCTTCAGCAATTGCCGTTTTACCCACACCTGACTCACCAACTAGTAATGGATTATTTTTATTTCTTCTTGATAATATCTGAATTAATCTTTCAATCTCTTTTCTTCTTCCAATTACTTTGTCGATTTTATTCTCTAGAACTAAATTATTTAAGTTGATTAGAAAATCATTTTCATTAGTTTTTTTTAAGTTATCATCAGTAGAATTTTCATTAAGCTCTTCATTTGAAGAACTTTCTTTACTTTTTTTAGATCCATGTGAAAGATAAGTAACTACATTAAGCCTAGTTAAATTAAATTTATTTAATAAAAACACTGAATGTGATTCTTTCTCAGAAAAGATTGCAACTAATATATTAATTGGTTTGACTACACCCTTTCCAGAAGACTGAATGTGAAATACAGATCTTTGAAGTACTCTCTGAAAGCCTAATGTTGGTTGAACAGGCTTTTGCTGATCAATTTTATTTACAACATTATTTTTTAGATGTTCATTGAGATCATTGCTTAGACTATCTATATTAATATTCTCACATTTAAAAAATTCTTTAACATCAAAATCATTAAGAATCATTAGCAATAAATGCTCTACAGTAATATATTGAATATTAGCTTCTTGAGCTTTATCAAATAAACTTGCTATAGATAATTCTAATTCTTTACTAAACATATTAATCTGTCATTGGTTCAATTTCACTCAATAATGGATGTCCGTGGTCTTTAGCCATTGTATTAACTTCGTAAGACATCATTTCAGCAATTTCTTTTGAAAATATACCACAAACACCCTTACCTTTTGTATGAACGGTCATCATTATTTCAGTTGATCTTTGATGATTGTGTCCAAATACTGACTGAAGAACAAAAACAACAAATTCCATTGGTGTGAAATCATCGTTTAGCAGAACAACTTGATATGATGGTGGTTTTTTAATTTCAGGATCTTTTTCTAATACCGCAGTGCCAAGATCATTTGATATGTTTTCACTATTATTATCTTCCGATAATTTTATCATTACATCCTTTTTATCATTTCTTCTGCAAATCCTGAAGAAGAAACTTTATCAGCATCGTCCATCATTCTTGCAAAATCATAAGTTACTTTTTTTGCTCCAATGGTTCTATCCATAGCTTTCATTACAATATCAGATGCTTCAATCCAGCCCATATGTCTCAACATCATTTCAGCAGATAGTATTAAACTACCGGGATTAACTTGATCTTTACCTGCATATTTTGGAGCTGTTCCATGCGTTGCTTCAAATACTGCATAATCATCTGAAATATTTGCACCTGGAGCAATGCCTATACCACCCACCATTGCCGCTAATGCGTCTGATATGTAATCACCATTTAAATTCATAGTTGCTATAACATCATAATCAGTTGGTCTTAAGAGAATTTGTTGAAGAAAAGCATCACAAATAACATCTTTTACAACAATTTTTTTCCCATTATTAGGATTTATTATTTCTTGCCAAGGCCCTTCATCAATTTCCACACCTCCGTAGTCTCTTTTAGCTATTTCATACCCCCAGTCCCTAAAAGCTCCTTCAGTAAACTTCATTATGTTTCCTTTATGGACTAAAGTTACAGATGATCGATTATTATCGATCGCGTAATCGATTGCTTTTTTAATCAACCTAGTTGTTCCAGGCTCTGATATAGGCTTTACACCTATACCAACATTATCTTCAAACCTTATTTTTGTAACACCAAAATCTTTTTTAAGAACTTTAACAAGATTATTTGATTCTATTGAGTTTCCTTCAAATTCAACACCACAGTAAATATCCTCAGAATTTTCTCTAAAAATTACCATATCAACATCTTGTGGTCTTTTAACAGGTGACGGCACGCCATCAAAATATCTTATAGGTCTCAGACATACGTATAAATCTAACATTTGTCTTAATGAGACATTCAAAGATCTTATACCCCCACCAACAGGTGTAGTAAGAGGTCCCTTTATGCTTACAACAAATTCTTTAAGCGCTTCAATAGTTTCGTCTGGCAACCAAGTATCCTTATCATATTTTTTTGTTGCTTTTTCTCCACAATAAACTTCCATCCAATGAATTTTTCTTTTTCCACTATAAGCAACTTTAACAGCCTCATTTACAACATTAATCATTGGGGGTGTTATATCTACACCAATTCCGTCACCTTCAATATATGGAATTATAGGATTATCAGGAACAAGCAATTTCCCTTCTTTATAGGAAATTTTTTGACCCTTTTTTGGTACTCTTATCTTGTTATAACTCATTGAATGAAAAAGCCTCGTGCTATATAAGTTTGCAGTTAAAACCGGTGCTAATTATACTCCTAAAATATTAATAATAGAACGTATTTAAAAAGATGGATAATTCAAATATAAAAGTAGTTGTTGGAATGTCTGGTGGTGTGGATTCATCTGTCTCAGCGTATTTATTAAAAGAGCAAGGTTATCAAGTCATAGGATTATTTATGTTAAATTGGCAGAGTGAGCCTGGAGAAAAGTGTACCTCTGAAGTTGATTTTGCTGATGCTTCTGAAGTATGCGATAAACTAAATATTCCATTACATAAAGCTAATTTTTCAGATGATTATTGGAATAAAGTTTTTGAAGAATTTTTAAAGGAACATAAAGCAGGTAGAACACCAAATCCTGATATTTTATGTAATAGAGAAATTAAATTTAAATCATTTCTAAATTATGCATTAACCATAGGTGCAGATTATATTGCCACCGGTCATTATGCTTCTATCAAAGAAAATAATAAAAAATCTTACCTATATAGAGCTAAAGATTTTGATAAAGATCAAACTTATTTTTTGCATGAGGTTAAAGATTCAGAGTTTAAGAAATGTATATTCCCTCTAGAAAACTTATTAAAATCGGAAGTTAGAGAAATTGCTAACAATATTGGATTATCTGTGTCTTCAAAAAAAGATTCAGTTGGTATTTGTTTTGTAGGTGAGAAAAACATGAAAGATTTTTTAGGCAGATTTATAACACTTTCTAATGGGCCTATATATGATGAACATGAGAATTTACTTGGTCAACATAATGGAGCAACTCCATATACTATAGGTCAAAGACAAGGTCTTAGCATTGGTGGAGTTAAAGGAAGAAAAGACTTACCGTGGTATGTTTATGACAAAGATATTAATAATAATTCAATTTACGTATGTCAAGGTGGAGATAATAAACTTCTTTTTAGTAAAGGTCTTGAATGTAATACCATATCTTGGATAAATGATGACCCAATTAGCTATCCTTTATGTTGTTTAATTCAAGTTAGGCATCAGCACAATCCAATTGAATGCACCATAGATTTTCAAAAAAATAAATACATTGTAGATTTTAAAACAGATATCAAAGGTGTTGCGCCGGGTCAATCAGCAGTTTTCTATCAAGATGATTTATGTTTAGGTGGAGGCGTTATATCTAAAGCTTTTTAACATAAAAAAATTTATAATAGTGTACTGGACTAAATCATGAAATATGAACATAACAATATCTCACCCCTCGATAGTAGATATGCTAATAAAATTCTAGATATAAGAGATTGTTTTTCAGAGCATGCCTTAATAAAAGAAAGATTTAATATTGAGATTGATTGGTTAATATGCTTATGTAGTAAATATAACTTGAAATCAAAAAACTCAAAAAAATTACCAAAAATTTCTAATGAATCGCTAAAAAAATTAGCTAAATTTAAACATAATTTTTCAGATAAAGATGTTTTAAAAATAAAGAAAATTGAGAAAACAACAAATCATGATGTTAAGGCTATAGAGTACTTTATAAGAGATTTCTGTTTAAAAGATAAAGCATTATCTAAATATACAAATCTAATTCATTTTGGATTAACTAGTGAAGATATTAATTCCTTAGCCTATGCGGTAATGATTAAAAATGGAATAAAAATCCATTTAAATAAGATAAATATATTTAACAAAACTATTAAAAAACTCTCTAAAAGTTGGATCAATGTATCATTCCTTTCGAGAACTCATGGTCAAGCAGCTTCACCTTCTACGCTTGGGAAGGAAATGAAAGTATTTAGTTCCAGGTTAGATAGAGAGATATCATTACTTAAGTCAATAAAGCCAATGGCAAAATTTAGTGGAGCGACTGGTAATTATCATACGTTTCAACTGGTAAATGATAAAATTGATTGGCCTAAGTTTAATAAAAATTTTATAAATTCATTTGGCGTAGAACAAAATCAATACACAACTCAAATTGAACCGCATGACTGGATTTGTGAAACAGTTCAAACAATAACAAGAATTAATAACATTCTTATTGATTTGAGTCAGGACATGTGGATGTATATATCCAATGATATTTTTGCTTTAAAAATTAATAGTAATGAAGTAGGTTCGTCGACAATGCCTCACAAAGTAAATCCTATTGATTTTGAAAATGCTGAGGGTAATTTTGGTCTTTCAAA
>Ga0115013_10002081_pt1 | contig 11278 bp, 15 predicted proteins | sample SouAtlMetagenome_2_FD_88686 | JGI IMG/M metagenome (GOLD analysis project Ga0115013, IMG submission 88686) | Marine eukaryotic phytoplankton communities from Atlantic Ocean - South Atlantic ANT15 Metagenome | ecosystem: Environmental > Aquatic > Marine > Oceanic | place: South Atlantic Ocean...
CCACGTATACCTAAGTATGCATGGACAATGCGCTGCAATCGATTGATAAATAATTGAGTATCATCTGGTCCACAGTCATTGTATATAACATGTATTAATGACCCGTCCGATCTACCCAACACTTTTTTATTTAAACGACCCTTTACCAATTTTCCACATTCAATGACAGTCCCACCTTTAGACCAATTTACTACAGGTAAAACATATGATATTAATTCTTTACCAGTGTATACTCCATTCTCGTTCTCTGTAAATCTTCCATCCCACCCGGGTATACACATAAGGATATGCATCATGGACGATTTATCCAATATAACATCATCACCTGATAATAAATATGCTCCACACATGGTATCCTGAATAACAGACATAACTGGTCGATTACTCTGTGGAGATACTATCTGATACTTTACTGCCATGATGTTCCTCGCCTCTGCTTGTGCTTCCACAGTCTGTAAGACGTGAATATTCATCTCATCTCCATCAAAATCTGCATTGTAGGGTGTAGTACATGACAAATTCATTCGAAATGTACTATATGGAAGTATTTTCACTTCGTGTGCCATGATAGACATTTTGTGAAGAGATGGTTGACGATTAAACAAAACTATATCTCCGTCTTGTAATTCACGTTCTATTGTCCATCCAACATCCAATTTTATTTTACCTTTAAAAAAGGATAAGTCTACACGTGATCCATTTGGACGCACCACAAACTTGACAATCGTTGGTACCTTGTCTAATTTTTCTTGCAACAGTTTTTTATTATACCCAGTAACACGAACAGGTACACTTAGAATTTTTGCCACACTAATGGGAACACCAACTTCATGCATTCCCAAATTATCATCACCTGTAATAACAGAACGCGAGGTAAAATCGCATCTCTTTCCCATAAGATTACCACGTATACGTCCCTCTTTCGTTTTTAGACGTGCGGTTAAAGATGTATACTCACGTTTAGAAGAACGTTTACGTCCAACTGTTATTTTCTCGTGGTTAATATACCCAGTTACTGCATTTTGTAAACCCTCTGCGTGCTGTTGAATAATAAAATCGGGACGTTGTTTTTCTATACTCGTTTCCAATTTACTATTCGCGCGCATAATTTGTAGTAAACGGTAAGTCAAATCGTCCTCACCACGTATAGATTTTCCTTGCATAATCGCCGGACGCACGGTGGGAGGTGGTACTGGTAAACAAGGGAGTAACATATCCGCCGGATTCGCCAGTCCAGTAATTTCCAATACAGACTGATCCATCATCTCTAAATGTGTTTGGACCAAATTGATATGGTAAAATTCCTTACTCTTTTCAATATATTGTTTCTCCTTGTTCCATGAATATTTAGGTTGCCTCTCTTTACATTTAGGACACTTGTAGTGACAGTGCTTACTGTAATATTGTAAGTGTTTATTACGTTGTAGATTTGGTACCTTGAGGTCTTTAATTAAACTATGACCACATTTTACACATATGCACCGCAACCAGTGTATAATATTGGTTATCCATGATATGTGGTATACTGGTTGTATAAACTCTATATGACCGAAGTGACCGTTACATTTTCGCCTATTTTCACCACAAGTTGGACATATTTTCTGACCTCCCATACGAGGATCTCGTAAACCGTTTTCCACGAAAACACCATTTTCTACGGTCTTTTTTTCAGTTATATGGACCACAGATTCTCTCCGTATGTCATTTGCACCCCATATACTGAAATTTATACCTTCAATCTCATGCATTTGTATAGTTTTATGTTTATATTTATACTCCAATATACAGGGGACTATGTACTTTGTCCCTAATCACCTTAAGGTATTTTTGACATTTTAGGGACAAGGTAGAGAACTGAGTGTATAAAATACAAAAATACAATATACAAAAATATACAAAATGGATAAACATATAGGTGAAATCTTCATACAACGCACTTTAAAACAGTCCCGACCGGGAAGACATACCCCTTGTCAGGCGACAAAAGCAATATTTTGGAAAATTAAATACGTATCCGAAGATGAAGGTAATTTAATTCGGTGTGTAGTGGAAAACGACAATGGTGACAAGCACCGTGGCAGATTTGGCAATAGAACTAATAATAAACCGGGGATGGAATTAATAATTATAAATCATTTTAAAAATGATTATGAATGTTATGGTAGTAGTGGAATAGCATACAATAAAGACTGTTTTAATTTTCCACTAAAGGATTATCATAACGCACATGATTGGATGCAGGAATTCCATTGTAAATTAGGTCATCCTATACCAGACGGTCACTGGTATGATGGTAATGAAGATCATGAAGTGAGTGCAATTCAAGCGTATGAGACTAGAGATGAAAAGGATCCAGATGATGAATATTATGTTCATAATACCGAGTTTGTATGGGATAAAGATCATTGGAAACCTACTGAAGTTACCCCGAAAAGAAAACGATGTGACTCCGTAGAAACTTGTCCACCAACACCAAAAAAAATTAAAATAATAGGAAGATTTACAGTGAGCAATGCAAATCCAGAGACTATGACAGATGATGAGATACATCGTAACATAAAAGAGTTACAAGAAGAGTTAAAACGAAGAGTTATAGAAACAAATGCAGTATAAATACACATAAAATATATACTAAATGGACAACCCAGAGTATATGGTTATTAATCCAATGCATATGAAGGTGTTTATGTGGTCATATACTGATAAGAATGGACCAATCAAAATTAAAGAAAAATATGTAGAAAATAAGAGAGATATTAAATGTTATTATATGAGAAGTATATTTAAAAAAGGTTATCTTAAATAATAATATATCTAGTTCTCGCTTCCTCTACGAATGCTTGTAAACTATCTACTCTAGGTTTACCATTCAAATGATCCTGACATAATTGTGGTAGATGCTGCTGGTAATAATAGGTAAAACGGTGCGGATCCACCAATGATTCGTCCACTAGTTTTTTTGCATACATAGGTGTTAAGTATAGTCCAAACAATAGTAATGCATGTTTCGCTATTCTAGAATCACCATGCGCGGTCCGGTCCATCATATCTCTCAGTCTCTTACTCGCCTGAGGGAATTCCGCTAGAGTCAAATCTTTAATTTCTTTAATGATCTTGTCCAATTCCCGGGTATCTTTAGACATAAAACATTTATATATGACATCTGCCTCTTCTCGTTGAGTGTCGTATTGTTGTTTGACTTCGTAAAATGATTGTTGCATCTTGTATGTATTATATTTTATATTTATACTCTGGTGCACAACTGGAGTTTGTCCCTATTTATAACACCTTATTTATTATAAATGTCTAAGAAATCTAAGAAATCTAAGAAATCTGAGAAATCTAAGAAATCTAACTCATGTAATAATGATTCGGATTGTGATAATGGTGACTGTTGTGGTGGGAAGTGTTATGGACCAGATGCTGAGGATCGACCAAAGTGTTATCAGGAAGCTGACTTCGAATTTGGTAAAGAAGAAGAGTATGAGGAAGTGGTAACACGTGCACCACGTGCAACTAAAGGTTGTAATATATGGGTAAGAGGTATGCAAGTGTATAATTGGCAAAAAGTTAAATTTGGAGACATTATTAGTTCAAGTGATAAAACTGTAACAGTAAAACTATACAACAAAAAGGGTAATAGAACAGAAAAAGAAGATGTCTGGAATTGTAAGGACGTATCACAAACTAAATTTACTAAAAAAGTAAATGCGAAAAGAAATCTAAAAAAGATATTAAGGAGCACAACAATCATGCGAATTAAAGGAAAGGGTAGACTTAAAACACAAGATGGTATGAAAAATCAACAAATTGATACTATTGAAGGATCTGTGAAAGGAAAACAACAAAACGAAAAGGGTAAAAAAGCGAGAGAGAGTAGAGAGTCTGAAGAACGAAATATGAGAAATCGAACAATGATTGAAAAACAAGGAAAATATAATCCAAAAAGTAGTCACTATCAAGATTTAAAATTTTAAAGTATATTAATTTTGTAATATATTATTAAATGAATGATGAGTATGAATATGTATTTTGTGCCCCGAAACGAAATAAAAAACTCCCAGACGCATTTAAAAGGGAAGCATCATTAAAACTCTTAGAGGATGAATTAAATGCGGTGTTCTGTAAGGCGGCGGGTAAGAAAGCAAAGAATTTAATGAAAGGAGATCGTGTATTTTCAAGACAAATATTTCTATCTCTTAAGGAAATATTATCATGGTTCCATTGCAACTGGGAAATATTAAAAAAACATCATAATAACTTGTTCCTTAGATATATAAATTATTTTGTTACATTTGCATGGCTAGTGAAGGAATATAAAAAGACATACCCACCACTAAAAAAATTACTTAGAGAATTTCAATCATCTGTTGTTGATAAGATAATGAATTCTAAATGGAAACAATATAGAAAAGATGATGGTTACCAGTGGGAATGGAAAAAATCAATGGCTGATATAGGGTGTATGAATGGTAAATTGAGTAGACCTCCCGGTTTTAAATTTTGATATATATATAAGTATACATATATTTTTATGAAAATGAAAAAGTTACTCGCTCTAAGTGGTGGTGGTGATCGTGGTGCTGTCCTAGTGGGTATGTTACATGGAGTGTACCGTGCTTTAGGTAAGGATGCTGTTAAATGGGATCAAATAGCAGGTATATCCGCTGGTGCTATAGTTGGTGCATTAGTATCACAGACAACCCCCTACGATTTCGATAAGCGAATGGAACATGCACGCGACTTATTTGAATCCGGTGGATTTCATGTGGTAACACCGCATATTAATCTGGGTTATTTTGGCAATTTGGTGAATGCGTTAATCTACCATGACTCTATCTATTCGAATGAAGCGATGCGCAAATTGATATCAGATAATTATGATATAGCAAACGAATTAATACATTTACAAGTTGGTATGTACAATAAAAATTCGTGTGAATATAAAACGTACGAAGGGAGACACAAGGAAGACGCTATTATAGCCAGTGCATCTGTACCGATTATATTCCCAGCGGTCAATATTGATGGGAGTATGTATAGCGATGGTGGTTCTCGACATATGATACCAGTGGAAGAAATAATAGAGTATATTGAAAAGCATACAGGTGAAACTATTGTAGTAGATATGATGATATGTTACCCGATAAATTGCCCGGAATTATTTTTTAATATGACTACACCTAAAACATCGTATCCTCTAGTGGAAGGAATGTTTCGTTTAATCACCGACCAAATGATGAATTGCATGTATAACGATTTACGTGACTTAGCTAGATATTTAGACATGACTTTCGAAAAATTAACAGAGAAACCATGTAATACATTCATAACGGAGAAAGTCACTCTACGTATATTTTCACCCGACGATGGTCGCTATAGCAATTTTACTGCCATAGATCCCAAAGAAATGGAATACATGTACAAGGGTGGTAAACGTGTTGCAATGGAATTTTTACAAGGAAACGATTAAGTATACGAATACAAATGCCGCAAATCCAAATGCTAATATATAATAAGGGCTATTATCTTCATGCCGTTGTAAATCAGAGTATAATATTATATTATCCATAAATTCTTTATCTTCTTTATTAAAGGTTCTAGGTTTTCTCATTTATTTAAGCTATGTATAAATATATAGTATATACAAACTAAATGGAATTACTTCGCGGGAAACCTACTTCAGTTACAGCTGTCCAATCCGATGCATCTTATGACCAGATCATGGCGGCTATACATTACAACCAGATACCAGATAAAACGTTACGAGCTGTGGTCACCACATGTCGGGCTAATCCAGATAAGGTAATGTTTGTAATCTATAGGGCATACAGTCATAAAGTCCTCCTAGTGTTCGGTAGTAAGCCTGTTTGTGTGGAATTGGAAGGTTCTAAGTTACAAGAAATAATGAACGCTCATTGTCGAGATAACCGTATATATGTATTTTCGTATGTAAAGTAAATGGCAGCTCTTATGTATTATCCCGTGGCAGTAGCGGGTACGTATTTCATAGGTAGAAATATTTTATATAAAGGAACATCTTATGTGATAGATTATGTTTTAAATACGAATGCCGATCCAGACATTAAAGATACACACACAGTAGAAACCATTCGAGGTATGTTGGATACTTATAAAACTTTAAGTAAAAATCATCCGGCATATGAATCTTTACAATCTGTAGCGACAGCATTAAAGGAACTTCAGGATGAAGTGGATAGGGCACGTTTAAGACTCAGTGTCCATCAAAATGGATGGGTAACTCGATTTCGAACATATGATGCTAGGAGTGATAATACCCGAATCGAAAAGAAATCAAAAGAGTTGATGTCTCGTCTCGATATATTTACAAAATTAATAAAATTAAGCGTGCCACATGATAAGAAGGACGAGTATAGTAATAAGGAGGACTATGGAGCAGAACACACCGACACATTCACTAACCATCAAGATGTCGTGCCAGTCACATCCATGGTCACGCCCATGGTCACTCTCGCTGACATTTAAATCTAAACGTGGGTCTCGATCTAAATTGATTGTCTTCATTTGTACATAATATAAATTAATTTATAGTTTTATTTTTTAACTTATTTTAATTCATGGTATTTAAATATAAAAATGTTATATAAATGTCAAAATGTTGTAAAAAATGTAAAGTCATTAAAGAGTTGGATTGTTTTCATAATTACAAACAAAAAAAAGATGGCAAAAATGATACATGTAAAGCATGTATACCTAATTACTATCAAAAAAAACGTAAATACAAATTAGAATACCAACGAAAATATGATCGTGAACATAAAAAAGAAAAGATGGCATATCAACGACAATACCGTAAGAAACTACGCAAAACTAACCCGCAATTTAAAATTCAAAGCAAATTACGTTGTCGTCTCCATCATGCATTAAAGGGTACAGTAAAAAGTGTAGGTACAATGGAATTGCTCGGATGCGATGTAGATTATCTAATAAAGTATCTTAAACATCAATTACAACCGGGTATGACACTTGATGATGTACAGATAGATCATATGATGCCATGTGCTTCGTTTGATCTAACTAAAGTTGAAGAACAAAAAGCATGCTTTCATTATACCAATTTACAACCTCTAAGTCCACAGGAAAATGGTAGTAAAGGTGCAAAAATAGTATATGATATGGTATGGCGTAACAATCAATGGTATATACGTGATAATCCACACGAAACATATCGTTCACGTGCAAATATCCTACCAGTTACACTACCAGTATTAGATTTAAGTAATAATTCGGTACAGTATACACTATTAGACGAAATAACTGCCATGTCAAAAAAAATAGAGGAGAGATTAAATAAAATTAATATGTTATTAGTTTTTTAATTTTTTACCTTAATCCAATACAACCCTTGTAATACTGCATCCGCACAGTCATCTTTCTTCTTATGACTCTCAAATTTTTTTAATTGTTCATCATTCAAATACTTAGGTGCCAACTCAATAGATGCTTTCTTGTTATCTCTATAAACTCCAGTACTAATCTTAAAGTATTTTCTCACAGAGAGGGGTGCCACCATATGTGATTTACCCCAGAAGAAACACCTTAATGCACATGCTATCATTTTCATACGTGCCTGCATCTGTCTCTCTATGAGAACACAGTCTACACCATCAAATATGTTGGTTTTATCGACCAATATTCTCGCAATGTAAGGGTAGTCTGTTCTTTTCTTTTTAGGGACTAAATCCCAAATGCATATGGAATCGAAGTCGATAAGTTTATTATCTTCAATAATTGCGTAACCGAAGTTTCTTAAACCGACGTCAATGCTTACAATTTTCATTTCTTAAAGTATAAATAGATATATATAGTGTAATAAATGGATCCTTACCCTGAAGAGTTAGATATTAATTTAGAGGGAGAGGATGAGTTCGAGCTTATTGTCCCTAAAAAGAAGTCTAGAGCTGGTAGAGTTTGTATATGGTTTAATAAAAAATTAAAATATCTTATAAATTAAATTTAAAATCCCGCGTCGTATTCCTCTTCGGAGTCACTGACTTCATTTGTCTTTTCATTATATACGCCCCACTCTTCCTCGTCTGTATCTGATGATATATAACCCGCACACACGTCCACTGGTGTATCCACCTCTGGTTCTTGTACTACCGGTTCAAGTAATAGTTTTTGTTGATATCTTCGATTGATACGATTTTGTCTGTCAAGTCTTACATCACCTGTAGATTCAACTGGTGGTACAACTCCTTTTTCCAATAATTTCTTATTGCGTCGCTCTTTTACCCGTTTTTCTCTATCATTTTTACGCTGTTCTTCTCTAGATTCGCGATCGATGTCTTTCTTCCATTGTAAACGCTCTTTATTGCGTTTGTTCTTACTCTTAAGTAAACGTTTATACGACTCTGCAAATTTAGAGAATGTATCTGCTTCCATATCAAACACATCGAATTCACCAACCGTGTTTATTGCATTGTAACGTTCAACAATATCTAGTAATCTTTTCACCCGGTGATCATTACCACTTTCTATCGCTGCACGCATAGTGTTTTCAAAATGCATAGAGACAATATTTCTGTGTTGATCACAAGACTGTGGTCCACGGAATCTTCCGAAACTACAGTTCTCACCTAAGTATTTTTCGTTGTCTGAAAATTGTTTGCACCATTTAACAATACGAAGAATATCTACGGGTGAATAATCCGAAGGAGATATCTCCTCATTTAAATTAATTTTCTTGTCCAATTCTTTGTTTAATCTCTTCAATTTGTTCTCAAACGTATCGTATCTACTATTATACATACTATGTTGAGTGTTCTCTTCCCGTTTTATAACAATATCTTCAATCTGCTTTAATTTTAGAAATACTCCATCTATATTATCTGGGTTCCTCAAGAACTTCTTCATATTTTTTCGAACATACATTTCATGTTGTTTCACTTGTTTACGTTCCTTTGCTTTACGACGTCGTTCCTGTTTTCTTCTTTCCCTCGAACGTCTTTTCTTTTCTTTCATCTCACGTGCTAATATAGTATTTGAGATTTTATTGATGTCATAATTTTTTCGTTCTTGAGTTCGTAATAAAACCATTTCTAGATAAGATCAATTCGTAAAATTTTAGGGTTCGCTTTCTATTGGTTTTTGTAATAAGTTTGTGGAATATTGTAGTTTTTGTATATGTAGTTGCTGAGATTTGTATTTTCTATCCATACATTAATACCGCACCTGTGGGATTCATGTACATGCTTTTTAAACTTGCACAAATTAAATTATTGTGCATGCCACACATTAAATCAAATGCCTTTAGATTAGCCTTACTTGTACTTATAAGCTCCCTATGTGTTATGACGAAGGTTTTTTTAGGCAAAATGACCTCTGAAAAGACCTTTCCGCGAATATTCTCCGTATTAATTACTATGTCTCTACCATTGAAAAACTTTTTCCGTTTGAATGGTTGTTTATACTTCAACATTTTGTAATGACAGGTGCTGTTCAATTTCATGGCAATATTATTTTCGAATCGTATAGCTTCCTCCACCAATAGGAATTCAGTAATATATCTTAGGACATCCACAGGTAACATATGTATTATTATATATTATATTTATACTTTAAAATTTCCACCTCTTCCCACACTCACTACAATAACAGAATACAGTTGCTGACTCATCTGCTGACCTAGTTTGCTTCTCTATACGGTGTATTTTCCTGCCTTTACATTTAGGACATTGTAAATTGCCTTCCACCATGACCTCTTCTTCCTGTTTATTTTCAATAGGTTCCAGTTCCGCAATTGCCTCTGTAAGACTCAGACCTTGTGATAAACGTCTAATTACCATAGGATACTTCCTCGCGGAGTGTAACCACGCCTGATTCTCCAATTCCTCTATATTCGTGTGGGGTGAACCCCGTAAAACCTCCAGTGCTCTCTGACGATATACTTCAGACATTTATATATTATTCACCTATATGTTATATATTATATGTCCTCTATTTTGTCCCGAAACCAAAATAATATTTTAGGGACAAACTTCGGTATATAAAGACTCGAGTGGTAAAATATAGATAATGACAAAAAGCAAAATGCAAAATATTAAACGATTATCCGATGTTGATCATGTTCTATTGCGTCCAGATACCTATGGGGGGAGTTTACACCCAGTGGAATGGGAAAATACATATGTATCTACAAGTGGAGGACACAATTTAGAGGTCATTCCCATGATGTACAAGATGTTTGATGAGATTCTGGTCAATGCGCGTGATAATATCTCTAGAGGGAAGACTACTGAGATTGACGTCAGACTCGACTTAAAGGGATTTATTATTAGCAACGATGGTAAACCTATTCCTATCACTAAGAATAAGGAGGAGAAAATGTGGAATCCTACCTTAGCATTCGGTTATTTACGGACTTCCAATAACTATGACGATAGTGAAGAGAGGTTAACCGGTGGTAGAAATGGTTATGGTGCAAAATTAACCAATATATTTTCAAAACAATTTGACGTACAAATATGGGATAAGCGTAGAAATAAAACATTTCGTCAGATATGGAAAAATAATATGAAAAAAACTTCATCACCAACAATAGAAGAAAACATTGGCGTAAATCAAACATGGGTTAAATGTGAGATAGATCTACCGCGTTTTAATTGCACGGAGATACCCCATGATACAATGGAGATGATGAAACAACGCGTACGTGATGTAGCAGTATGTTCTAAGGCAAAAATAACATTAAATGGCGAAACAATTGATTCCAATATTGATGATTACCTATCCCATTTATGTCCAGAGGTAATATTCAGACAAGAGAATAAGAGATGGAAAGTAGTAGTGGGTGTAAGTAATGGTGAATTTACACAACAATCGTTTGTTAATGGCATATGGACACGTAAAGGCGGCACCCACGTGGATTACATCAGGAAACAGTTAATTAAACAACTGGAACCATTACAGAAAAAACTTAAATTGAAGACACGCAATATTAGAAATAATTTGTGTATATTTGTATCATGTGATCTGGTGAATCCTACATTTGACTCACAGATGAAGGAATCCTGTACTCTACCAGTAAAGAAGTTTGGGTCTGAGTTCAAGGTACAAAAAGCATTTTTAAATGCAGCAAAAACCAATGACACATTCATGAGTATATTAGATACATTATCCTCTAAAAAAGAAGACAAATTACTTAGTAAAAATGATGGTCGTAAATTAAGTAATGTGAATGTACTCAAGTTAACGGATGCACGTAAAGCAGGTACATCAGAGTCTAAAAAATGTA
>Ga0115013_10002082_pt1 | contig 11264 bp, 8 predicted proteins | sample SouAtlMetagenome_2_FD_88686 | JGI IMG/M metagenome (GOLD analysis project Ga0115013, IMG submission 88686) | Marine eukaryotic phytoplankton communities from Atlantic Ocean - South Atlantic ANT15 Metagenome | ecosystem: Environmental > Aquatic > Marine > Oceanic | place: South Atlantic Ocean...
GGCATCATCGAGCATGCGTTGTCCAAGATGAAAAAGACATACCAATTCTCGGCCTGTTTAAGGAACGGTCTGAGGGCGCAGGTCACTCATATGGGACAACTGCTGTAAGAAATTTCGTGGATTTAACTGAAGAAAAAATAAGCTTTTCAAAAGATGTTGATACTGAGATTGATGGTGAGACAGACCCTTTTAGATTGTTAACCTTGCGACAAATGGATGATGCCTTTGGAATCGATGATAAAGGTTATGTGAATACTTCTTTTGAAAAGCTTTCAAAAGAACAGATTGATAATTTTGAGATTACTTCTGGATATAGGGTCTTTAGCAAAGCCATGGCAAAAGAACGCCAAAGCCGGCCAGCAGCATTACGAGACGTCTTATCATTTCCAGCCGATATTACTTTTCTTGATAATGTTTCCGCTATGAAGACTGAAATGATGCTTTTCAATCGTGCTGGAAATAATGATTTTGTAATCAGGGGCTTAAAGGTTGAAGATTTAGGGTCAGGAGAGTTTTTACTTACTCTAACCGGCCCCAAATCAAAAGACATTGGGCGGCTTGACGTTCTTGCTGAAACCCTCGTAGAGCGTTTTAAAGCGGATATTGAAGGGCACTTTATAACTAAGGGTGCACTCAAAGTATCGGTAAAAGGAATGGCCCTTGACTATATATCGCGGCTGAAACCTGCCCCCGAAAGCATAAAATTGGAAGAGGTTCAGCCCGCATCAGAAATAACTTCCCGCTTAGCATCTGGTGCCATGTCTCATGGAGCTCTAGTAGCTTCCGCTCATGAAGCCGTTGCACATGGCGCAAATATGGTTGGAAGCATGTCTAATTCTGGTGAGGGTGGGGAGCATTTGACCCGCTATGGAACTATCAGAGCTAGTCGTATAAAACAATTTGCATCAGGAAGATTTGGTGTTTGGGCTGGTTACTTAGCTGACCCCAATCTTGAGGAAATCGAAATAAAAATTGGACAAGGAGCAAAACCTGGTGAAGGTGGGCAGCTTCCAGGTCCAAAGGTAACAGTAGAAATTGCAGCCGCGCGAGGTGGAACCCCCGGTGTTGAATTAATTTCTCCACCACCACATCATGATACCTATTCAATTGAAGATCTTGGGCAGCTTATTCATGATGCTAAAGCCGCACGCGTAAAAGTTGTTGTTAAGTTAGTATCGTCCGAAGGTATTGGTACAATTGCAGTTGGTGTTGCCAAAGCGGGCGCAGATATAATTAATGTAGCAGGAAACACGGGTGGCACTGGGGCTGCGGCCGTTACTTCATTAAAATACACAGGTCGAGCCGCTGAAATTGGTATTTCAGAGGTCCATCAAGCTCTTTGTGCAAATGGTATCCGTCAAAAAGTTATGCTTAGGTGCTCTGGTGCGATGCAGACAGGTTCTGATGTAGTTAAAAGCGCGTTGCTTGGGGGGGATAGTTTTGAATTTGGCACGACAGCGTTAATGATGTTGAAATGCGTAATGGCCAAAAATTGTAACGTCAAATGTCCTGCCGGTCTAACTACAAATGCCGAAGTTTTTGATGGTGATCCACGTGCTCTTGGTCAATATCTACTAAATATAGCTCACGAGGTTAGAGAAATTCTAGCCGTTCTAGGCTTTAAGTCCTTAAAAGAAGCTCGCGGTAGGTCAGATCTTCTTCATCTGCTTGATCATCCATCTTCTGTTGGAAAACTAAATCTTAAAGCTATGCTGATGCCTGCAACAGAAATAATAGTAAATGATCCAGTTTACTTGGAAAAAGATTTCTCCGTCGATGACCTGTTACTAAAGGAAATAGATCATAAAATATTGAAAGGCTCTGAAACGGAAGTAGAAATTAATTTGGAGTCACCTCTTACTAATAGAAACAAAACGGTGGGTGGCCAATTGGCGATCGATATAGAGAGATATCTAAATCACGAAAAAGTTAAGAAGTTCCCACCTGCAGCTTTAAGCGACAAACGTGGTCGTCATTATCTTGATTATAATTCTGTGAAAGTAAAAACTTATGGATCTGCCGGGCAAAGTTTTGGAGCGTTTTGTAATGACGGTATGACATTAAGTCATATCGGGACATGTAACGATGGCGTCGGCAAGGGTGCATCTGGAGGAGAGATCATAATAAGAAGTCCAGGAGGCGCAAAAAATAAAGATAATGTTCTTATAGGAAATTTTGCTCTTTTTGGCGCAACCGGTGGAAGAACTTTTGTTGAAGGACAAGCCGGGGATAGATTTGCTGTTCGGAACTCAGGCGCGACTGCAGTTGTCGAAGGTGTTGGTGATTTTTGTGCTGAGTACATGACAAATGGAGCGGTTCTCAACATAGGTGACTTTGCTAAAGGCTTTGGAAACGGAATGTCTGGGGGCTTTGCCTACCAGTTTGACCCAGAAGGTAAACTAACTGACATGATAAGCGAAGACTCCGTTTTAGTAGGAACGCTTACCGACGGTTCGGACTACTCAAAAATTCATGAAGATGCAATAAAGCAATTGTTGTCATGGCACGTAAATGCAACCAGTTCGATATTGGGCACCAAACTGTTGAGTAACTGGGAAACAACAAGAAAAAAAATGGCCTGGATTATGCCGAAAGCTTTATTGCAGTACCAAGATGCTGAAGAAATACTTTCGGCACGCAGCCGTAAAGAACTAGTAGATGAACTTTCAAATGCTCTTGCTAAACATCAGATTACAGAGCTCAAATTAGCTTGGAAAAATGCGGAGCCAGTTCATGGTGGTTTGGTACCACAGTATGGTGAACAAGATACTGAAACTATGTTTAGGCTTCTTGGTTCGTACATCGTGCTTGAACATGCAATGGTTATAGCAAAGAAGCGTAGTGCAGGGTCGGACAAATCGAGCCTTGATAAGTTAGCTCGAAATTTAATACTTACAGAGGATTTTAACCTTAATATGAGTTTGGCTAAGCACGCTAAAGACGCCATCAATTTTTACGATGACGCGGGGTTAGCGACACTTGTGGCGGAAAAAAGATTAACTGACTTTAAGCGGGCGTTAAGCTTAAGAAATATTTTAAGCATGGACAGCCCTGGCACCTATGGTTGGATATTACATCAAAATTCGAAAAACCGTGATGCACTTGGAAGCATTCCGAGTTTTGACGAGCTATTCGCTCAAAATGCAATTCCTGACGTTGTAGCACGCACAGCAGCGGAATAACTTGATGACCAGTGTAACTACAAAAATCCCATATATTCCGGAAGGTGCCCCATTCTCTGAGGATCAAAAATTATGGCTAGGAGGATTTCTTGCTGGGTTGAATTCCCGTCTAGTTGCTTCCGCGGGTAATGTTTCTCCTTCGGAGACACAATCTGATGTTAAGCATTTAGATATTATTTTCGGAACACAAACTGGTAATGCAGAAGGCCTGGCCGAAGATGCAGCCAACCTTGCTCGTGAGAAAGGGTTTTCTCCGGTTATTTCTGAAATGGATGACATAGAGATGGATCATCTGTCGACTATGCAGAATTTAATTGTGGTAGTTTCTACCTACGGTGAGGGAGAAATGCCTAACAATGCTAATCAATTTTGGGAATCTTTATCCGCTTCTACGGCACCTAGGCTTGAAGATCTAAAATATGGCGTTCTCGCTTTAGGTGATACTTCGTATGATGAATTCTGTCAGGCCGGAAAATTGATTGACATGCGTTTAGAACAATTAGGCGCAGAACGACTGGTTGCTCGTGTCGATTGCGATGTTGATTATGACGATCTGGCTGCCAGTTGGATAGAAACTGCGATACCGGATGCAGCAAGCGTAGCCTCTGCTAAACCCACTCCTAAGGGACAAAAGAAGGCCAAAACAGGTTGGGGCCGAAAGAATCCATATATATCGGAAATGCTTGAAAATAGAATTCTTTCCGGTGGTAAATCTGCTAAAGAAATTCGCCACATTGCTTTTGATTTGGGTGATAGTGGTATGACCTATGAGGCCGGCGATGCTTTGGGTGTTCTGCCGGTAAATGCTCCTGACTTAGTTGCTGCGTGGCTCAAAAGACTAAAAGTAGCAAGTGATACAGATATCGGGGGGGCGCCATTAGGTGAACTTTTAACTTCAGATCTTGAGATCATGACACCTTCACGTGAACTAATTCGCGGCGTTGAGTTGGTTGCTGAGAACGAGGAACTTACCGCTGTTGTGAAGAGCCAAGACAAAGGATTATTAGAAAAATACCTTTGGGGGAAAGATACATTAGACCTTCTAAATTTATGTCCTAATGTAAACTTTGATGTTGCAGAACTAGTAAGTTGGCTTAAACCTTTGCAACATCGTGCATATTCTATTTCCTCCAGCCCAAAAGCTCATAAAAATGAGGTACATCTCACGGTTGCAGCTGTGCGTTGGGACTATGAAAATCGATCTCACAAGGGAGTTTGTTCGACTTTTCTCGCAGACAACGTTCCAGTGGGTGAACAGGCCGGAATATTCATGTCGCCAAACAAAAGTTTTCGAGTGCCCGAGGATGACACTGTTCCAATGATAATGGTGGGTCCTGGTACAGGGGTTGCACCATTCAGAGCCTTTTTAGAGGAACGGAGAGAGCGTAGTGCAAGCGGTACTAACTGGTTATTTTTTGGTGATCAGCATAGGGAGTGTGATTTCATTTACGAAGATGAAATTAGTACTTTTAGCGAAACTGGATTGCTTACTAGGCTTGACCTCGCGTTTAGTCGTGATCAAGCAGATAAAGTTTACGTCCAACATCGATTAATAGAAAATGGAAAAGATATTTATTCTCAGCTTGAGCATGGTGGGCATTTTTTCGTATGCGGTGATGCTACCAGAATGGCAAAAGATGTGGACAAAGCTTTACATACTATTATAGAAAATCATGGTAAACATGATCAGGACACGGCAATTGAGTATGTAAACCGCCTTAAGCTTGAGAAGCGGTATGTTCGCGATGTATATTAATGCCTTAAATGAGGTTAAATATCTAATACTAGCGTATTTACTAATTCCTGGCTGAAGACAACCCAGTCTTCAAATAAAATAAAGCCAAACTTTAAATCTGTGTAAAAACTATTACTGTCACAACAAAGCAGCCCAAAAATAGTGTTTGTAATAAAAGTAACGTCATAGCAGAGCTTCCAACCTTTGTAATGTCCTTAAGAGATGTTTGCATTCCTAATGCGGCAACTGCGATTATAAGTGACCAGCGAGATAAAGGCTCTGCTATATTAGTAATGAGATTAGGTACTAAACCTATTGAATTTAATACAGCTAAAAGAACAAAACTTAAAACAAAGGCAGGAAGCAGTGGAGGAGGTTTAGAACTATCGAGTTTAGTTTTTGTTTTTAACCAAATGATTGCGCTTACTGCTATAACTACAGGTGCTAGCATGCTTACTCTGATAAGTTTAACGGTTGTAGCCACCTCTCCTGTTTGTTTGGATACTGAAAATCCTGCCCCGATAACCTGCGCGACGTCATGTATCGTTGCACCTAGAAATACACCCATTGAAAAGTCATCAAAACCCATGAAGCTGCCAAGTATTGGATAAACAATCATAGAAATTGTGGATAGAACGGTAACCCCTACCACAGTGAAGACTAATCTTTCCTCACTTCGATCATCTTTGGGTAAAGCCGCTGAAATAGCGAGAGCGGCAGAAGCACCACAAATAGCCACTGATCCAGAAGATAAGAAAGCAAATTTGAGTCTGTGCTTAAATAAAGGTGCAATTGCTATTCCAAAAAATATAGTTACCAAAACACCAGCTACTACGATGAACAAAGTTTTTATTCCCAAATCACTGAGCATTTCGAAGCTCACTCGTAGTCCGAGTAGAGCGATGCCAAGTCTCAGTATTATTCGCGCCGAGAATTCAATTCCTGCCTTACAGTTACGATCTTGCGATATAAAATTTAGAGCAATGCCCATTAACAAAGCCATAAGCATTGCTGGAGCCCCATAATGATCTGAAACAAATTGAGCTGCAACGGCTACTAGCAGCGCGATCATAAATCCTCGCCGAATAGTATAAAAGTTATTGATTATATATTTAGGTGTTTTGATGTGCATAGTAGCCTTTAAAAATCAGAGAAATTGGCTTGCAATTAAAACACGCTTGCATCAATAGCTTCTAACTTTAAATTCTCCAAAGAGCAATCAGGCGCCTGCACTAGATAGGTTATGTTAAGTTTTCATTAGTTTTGAGATTAGGGATCTAACGATTATGAAGTTAATTTCAAATTTCTTGTACTTATATCGCCAATACATCTCAGAAAGATCAGTGCTCTTTACTAGAACTATTTCTAACCTAGCCAAAACTACTTTGGCTTACCTCGAAATACTGATCCATCTATCTTCCAGAGGAATAAATTTAACTTTTATCAAATTGAAATTTATTGCCCCCCCTAATTAAAGACGTCATCAATTATTTTAAAAGACAGCCAAAAATGTTTATTATTTTATTAATATTTAAGTCCAGATCGGACTTAAAATGCTTCTTTTTAATTTCCATTTCCCAAGTTAGAATCAAATTAATTATATTTGGAAAATACAATGTTACTATTTAATCTTGCCTTGATAGCAATAATCCAAGGATTGACGGAGTTTCTTCCCGTTTCCTCTAGTGCGCATTTGATATTATTGCACCATTTAAGTGAATTACCAGATCAAGGGCAGACAATAGATATTGCAGTCCATTTTGGCACGCTTTTAGCTGTAATTACCTATTTCTGGAACGATACAAAGCATATTTGGTTTGGTCTTGCCAAACTTTTAACCGGTAAAGTTAGTACCAAAGATAGTTTTATCGCACTATGCCTAGTCGTTGCAACAATCCCAGCGATAGTATTTGGCCTTGCAATTAAACTGCTTGGTTATGATATTCTCATGCGTGATAATATCTTTTTAATTGGAATTACATCGATAGGCTTCGGTGTCTTCCTGTGGTGGGCAGATAATAGGAACAAACAAACTCAAGAATTTGGGGATATAACTTGGTCTTTAAAAAATTCTTTTAAAATTGGTTGTTGGCAAGCGTTAGCATTAATTCCTGGCACATCAAGATCGGGTGTAACTATTTCCGCTGCCAGGGTATTAGGATACAGTCGCGAACATTCAGTTAAAATCTCTATGCTACTGTCTATTCCAGTAATCATTGCGGCAAGTGCTCTCTCAATTATAGAAAATTACTTAAATGGCAGCAAATTTGAATTAAAAGTTATCTTTATGACTTTAATCTTTTCTTATGCTGCTGCATATTTGGCCATTGCAGTTATGCTTCGATTTTTGAAATCTTTAGGGTTTTTACCTTACATTATTTATAGGATCTTGCTTGGTATTGGTCTTATCTTGTGGACAATAATATAGTACTTGCAAGTGTGGCTTAACAGGTTCAAATATACACCAGCAAAGGACGGAGATTATTATGGCAAACAAAATTCTTCTTCTTAACGGGCCAAACCTAAATATGCTTGGTAAAAGAGATCCACAAGTTTATGGAGATATCACACTAAACAATGTTGAAGATACATGTAAAAAACTTGCTAAGCAAAATGGATTAGAGCTCGAAAGCAAACAGACGAATTATGAGGGGCAGATTGTAGAGCTGATACACACAGCAAGAGAAACCTCAGATGCGATAATAATCAACCCAGGTGCATATTCTCATACGTCTATAGCAATTTTTGATGCGTTGGAAATGTTTCATGGTCCAATTATTGAGGTCCATATATCAAATATTCACAAAAGGGAAAGTTTTCGCCATTTTTCGTATGTTTCTCAGCGTGCTGACAGTGTTATTGTTGGCTGTGGAGTGCAAGGTTATGAACTCGCAATACTACGCTTAGTTCAAATTTTCAAAGATAGTTAATATGGAATTGGTCAACACACTAGAATAAAAACCTTTGTGAGAGCTACTGTGCTTAATAGTTTAACAAGCATTATCTAGGAGTGATTTGTAGCAGCAAATAAGAGTTATAGGGTAAGGCGTCGATGATCTGGACTATTCCCAACATTTTAACCATCATTAGACTACTGGCTGCGCCCGGCCTGGCTGTAATGTTTTTATATTTTGACCGACCTTACGCAGATTGGTTTGCTTTATTACTATTTTTACTCGCATCTATAACTGATTGGTTTGACGGATATCTGGCCCGTATATGGCGTCAAGAAACTAAACTTGGGGCAATGTTGGATCCAATTGCCGATAAAGCAATGGTTGTAATTGCTCTAATGGTGATTGTTGGTTACTCGAGCATGTCACCTTGGCTAGTACTGCCAGCAACTTTTATCCTATTTAGAGAAGTTTTCATATCTGGGCTAAGAGAATTTGTTGGGGATAGCTCAATCGACCTATCGGTTACCGTTCTAGCGAAGTGGAAAACAACCTCACAAATGTTATCTATCGCCCTCTTATTTGCGCAAGGGGTGGTAGAGCATTACGTGGCAAAATATATTAAGCGAAAAGAAGGCACCAATATTGACAATTTGCAAAATTCTGAAATCGACCAAACAGCAATATTAAATTTTGATTTTTTATATTGGTTAGAAAATTTTGGTCTAGTTATGCTGTGGCTGGCCGCTATATTAACTCTGATAACAGGCTTTGAATACTTCAAAAAAGCACTACCCGTACTTAGAGAGGGCAAATGATAAAAGTATTATACTTTGCTTGGGTTAGAGAACGTATAGGAGTGCCATATGAAATGGTAGAGACACAATCTGGGACTGTTATGGAATTTGTAGAAGAATTAAAACAAAAAGAAACAAGATACGAGGTCGCATTCTCAGATCTTTCAGCAATAAAAGTAGCAATTAATCAAGAGCTCTGCGAGTTTGATACAAAATTAACTGGTGCCACAGAAATCGCATTTTTCCCGCCAATGACAGGAGGATAAAGTGCGGATATCCGTGCAGCTTAACGATTTTGATATAGGAAAAGAGTTACAACTTTTTAACAGTGCCGATACAAATATCGGCGCAGTCGTCTCATTTCAGGGAATTGTTCGCAATAATAGTGAAAAATCGCTACTGCATATGGAAATAGAGCAATATCCTGGAATGACCCAGAAAGCCATTTCCAACTACGTCGAGATAGCTTTGGAACGGTGGTCGCTATATGATGCACTAGTTATACACAGACATGGGAAACTTTTACTGGGTGACCGGATAATGATGGTTGCGACTGCCGCAAAACATCGTCGTGATGCCTTCCAGTCTGCTGAGTTTTTGATGGATTATCTAAAAAGTCGAGCGCCATTTTGGAAAAAAGAAGTTACAAAAGACGGTTATCAATGGGTTAAGTCTGTTTTGGACGATGAAAGAGCTTTGGAGCGTTGGAGATAAAAAATGAATTATTTTTTATTTTTTTGGGTTTTTTTAGAGTTCTCACGCAAATTTTCTATTTCTATTCTAGCATTATGCAATCCATCCATCGTTGCGCTAAGTTCAGCTTGAGCTTGGGCTAGTTTATTTGTGAGTTCAGCATCACGTTCTTTTAACTTATCAACAATATTGGCATGTTCAGTCTCCGATTTATGAAAGGCCTCCGCCATGGTGTGTTCACCTGTTTGATTTCTGTCAGACTTATGACCTAATTTCGCTATTAATAGATGCGCCAACCACCCTAAACAAAAAGTTACAAATAAGACAATTGATGTAAAAATTATTAAGTCAAACTGGTTCATTATTTGCCCATTTTAATCACTAATTTTATTTTCAGATGGTAATTTCACACCCAAAGATAGATCCAGATGCCTAAATTCTATTCTTCGATTTTTTTCTCGACCTTGCTCAGTTTCATTTGATGCGACAGGTTCGCTTTCTCCGTAACCTTTCGCCACAATATTTTTAGTTAAAATACGGCGCCTTTGTAATTCAAACAGTACAGCATTTGCTCTGGCCTGAGACAAATTCAAATTCATTTGCTCTCTTCCTTGACTATCTGTGTGCCCACCAATTTCTAAAATTATGTCGCCACAATTGAACAAAATTTTCGCGATATCATCAAGAATTTCTTGTCCAGCAAGATCCACTCTATCAGAACCGGGTTCAAACTTGATTTTTCTCAACTTTAAAACTTCTGCAATTTTAGCAACACACTGTGATGGAGTTAAACTATTATCTTTAGGCTTTGGCATCTCAACATAATCAATTTCAAGTGAAAGCCGCTGATTATAGCCAATCTTATTTCCAATAAGCTTCGTGATTTTAGCAGAAGCAAATTTTTTGTAAGTAGTTCCTCTAATTTCTATCAAATTTGGAGTTACCTCTAATATACCATTCTTTAACTCTTTTAACCCTTCCAAGCCGGCAATAATTCTAAATCCCCAATCCGGCGGAAGTGACCCAACATCGTAAAGCGAAGTTGATGAGTATTCAGAACCAAAGCGTGCTTTAGCAAAATTAGCAACCAATTCTTCATCAAAGCCCTCGCTTATGGGGCCTATAATTTTCAAAAGACCTTCAGGACTTAAAGTGGCTACAACTTTATTAGATGATACATCATTACTGTCATTATTTGAAAGCTTCACTAATGACAAAACAAACTCGGACGGGAAAGTGTTTGAGATAGAATTTATAATTTTATCGTACTCATGTTCCGAAAATGAATGGTCAAATATAATAGAGATATTGAGGTTATCAAATACTACTTTTGCATTAACAAGTTGTGCTGAAATAGAAAATGCCTTTTTTAATGCTTCAGTCCATTGAGGACTTGGCTCTCCAAGCCCAACTAAACATTCTTGCAAGGCCGTAGCATTCAGTTTTTTAGCAAGTTCAGCAATCTGGATTTTACTTGTTTCGTCCGCCACCACACAATTAGAGTACTGCATTAATCCATTTTTAATCTCTATCTGAAAGGTAAAAGGAGAAATCAATTCACGAGGTTGGTGAAATAAGATTTCAACTGGTAGATTAAGTGGAGCCCGAGAATTTATATTCTCTATAAGATTTTCGGCGTTTAGATTGTCCTTGGCTATCCCCTCTAAAAAGAGTCGTTTACCATCTGTCTCAATTTTTCCAATTTCAATTACATCTACCAAAGATAGGGCGTATGAAGTCGTTAGACCCCAATTCACAGTAGGGGTTAAATTTGTTTCATCAAAGATTATACGGTATTCTTCATTGCTAGATAATCTTTTCTTAAGCATTGCTTCAAAATCTATAGCGTTAGACCCTTCAGGAAAGCTGCCGATTACAAACACTTTACCAATCGACTTTAATATTTTTAAATTGATAGCCTTTTGTTTTCCCTCAATACTTTCGATACTAGAAATATTGTCAA
>Ga0115013_10002083_pt1 | contig 11261 bp, 10 predicted proteins | sample SouAtlMetagenome_2_FD_88686 | JGI IMG/M metagenome (GOLD analysis project Ga0115013, IMG submission 88686) | Marine eukaryotic phytoplankton communities from Atlantic Ocean - South Atlantic ANT15 Metagenome | ecosystem: Environmental > Aquatic > Marine > Oceanic | place: South Atlantic Ocean...
ATATTTTATATACCTTTTACATGAAAAAAAATGAAAGTAATAGTATTTCTTACTGAACCGGCTTCATACGCAATTGACTTGATTGAAAAGGTATATATGCCTAATAATATTGAATTTAAATTTTTACGTTCATGTTCATATTCTATACCAGAAATTCCTGAAACTTTTAATGATAATTTATTTGTAAATAAATTATCAATTATTAGACGTTATAAGTCAATAAAAAAAGACTACTTAGAAAATGATGTAATTTTATTTAGTGGGTACAGTTCTTTTTCATTTATAATTTTGTGGTTAATTCATACATTCTCTAATGTTAAAAAACCAATTTGTATTATTTCTGATACACCATTAAAAATACCAACTAATTCTATAAAACTTTTTATAAAAAAAATGTATTTAAATTATTTATTTAAAAATATTTATGTGAATGGTTTTGCTGGCGGGACAAGTAGTCATAAAGAATTATTTAGATATTATGGTATGTCATCTGATAGAATTCATTTTTTACCAATGGTGGTTGATGTAAATCAATTTAACTTTCTTCCATTAAGAAAAAGGAGTGAGGTTTTTTCATTTCTATACGTAGGTCGATTCATTAAATTGAAACAGATAGAATTAATAATTAATGAATTTTTGTTAAAATTTGAAAATAATAATTCTGTACAACTAATACTTATTGGTGATGGGAAAATTCATATGAATCTTAAAAAGATTTATTCTGTTCATAAAAATATTTTATTCAAAGGACGTTTGACTTCAATTGAATTAAAAAATGAATTTAAATTATCACATGTTTTTGTAATGGCATCTAATAATGAAAATTGGGGCCTAGTTATAAATGAAGCAATGTCATCCTCATTAGCAATTTTATCAAATAAAGGTATAGGTGCGAATTATGATTTAATTATAAATAAGCAAACAGGATTAATTTTTGATTCAACAATAAAGGGTGATTTGTCAAATAAAATGTATACTTTATACAAAAACAAAGAGCAATATCAGTTCCTATCTAAAAATGCCTATAATTTAATGCATAAATATTGGAATTTTAATCTTTATACCAAACAATTAATTCTTTCATTATCAAAAATATTAAAACATTAGTAATTTGATAATTCAAGATATAATATCTGTTTTATTTAATTGTATTTTGCAAAATATTTTTTTAAAATGAATTTAGTTGTTGTTATTCCATATTTTTATCCTGCAAATATTTATGGTGGGCCTATTTTTGCTGCTTATAATTTGTGTAAAAAAATTGCTGAAATTGGTGTTAATGTTGATGTTATAACAACTAATATTAATGGTAAAAAAAAATTAGATGTTATACCAAATGTATTCATCTCACAAAGTGGTTTGAAGGTCAAGTATTATAATCAATATCTATTTCCATATTTTTCACATAAAATGATTTTTGGATTAGCAAATGATATAAAAAATGCTGATGTTGTACACATTCAATCTATTTATTCATTAAGCACAGTATTAGCCTTATTTCACTCATTTCTTCAAAATAAGGCGGTTTTAATATCTCCGAGAGGTAGTTTAAGTCCTTGGTCATTTAAGTACAGGGGGTTAATGAAGAGATTATGGATTAAAATATTAATTAAGCCATTTATGAAATGTATTCACTGGCATGCTACTTCACAAAAAGAAATTCGTGAAATACAAAAATTCTTTCCAAACGCAGATATTGAACTAGTATCTGATGGAGTAAGTATAGAAGAAAGTACAATTAAAAGTCTATGTAACACAAAATGGCAAAATAGTTTTTATATTGCATGTTTAGGTAGGCTTCATAAGGTTAAAGGTTATGATATTATGCTAAAAGCTATGCCAAAAATCTTAAAAAATTATTCAAAAATTAAATTATTTATTGCAGGAATGGATGAGGGAGAGCTAGATAATCTAATAGAACTTTCAAACGCTTTAAAAATTCAAGATAATGTAGAGTTTGTGGGTCAGCTTGACGGAGATAACAAGAATTGTTTTTTAAAATATGCACAATGCTTAGTGATGCCTTCTCACACTGAAAATTTTGGATTAGTTGCTCCTGAAGCACTATTTCAAAATACACCAGTTATAGCATCTATAAATACACCTTGGAAAGTTTTAAATACTGAAAATGCTGGTTTTCATGTTATCAATACACCTGAAGCAATATCAGATTCAGTTATAAGATTAATAAAAGAAGTAGATTTATATTCTAAAAATACTAACCAAGTAGTTAAACAATTTTATTGGAGTAAAATTGCTATAAAATATAAATCAGTTCTATTTAAACTATATAAAAGTTAACCTGGCATTTATGAAGATTTTATTAGTTGATAATTACGATTCATTTACTTTTAACTTGTTTCATTTATTACAAAATAAAGCCTCTGAAGTACATGTAGTTAGAAACGATATAATTGATTTTAATAAAGTAAATCAATATGATAAAATTGTTTTATCTCCAGGACCAGGTCTGCCATCAGAGAGTTCATTGCTAAAACCACTAATAGAAAATTTCGCTTCAAAAAAAAGTATTTTAGGAATTTGTCTTGGTCATCAAGCAATTGGTGAAGTATTTAAATGTAAGTTGTTAAAAATGAGTAAAGTAAAGCATGGAGTTAGCTCTGTATTATCGAATTATGATAAATCAGATTATGTTTTTAGAGGATTAAAAGAACCAGTAGAGGTAGGTCATTATCATTCATGGCATTTAGACAAAAAAAGTATTTCAGATTCAATTAAAATAATAGCTGAAAGTGATGATATAATAATGGGATTATCACATAAGCAATTTGATGTTAAGGGGCTACAATTTCATCCAGAATCAATATTAACACCCCAAGGAGAAATGCTGATAGATAATTGGATAGGTTATTGATAGTCATACCAATCTTTCTTTTTTTCCCATTTTAAATCTTGCAATACTGAAGCTTTAACTCTTATTGTAAAATTATAACTTTGTCTATATCCAAATGGAATCCATTTTACTAGCATTTCCCAGCAATGTAAATCTCTGTATATGTTTAATGATGTGTAACTCAAATCTTTGGCATCAAAATCATAACCTGAGTTAAAACCAATTTTCCATTTTTCAGTTAATTTTAAATCACCTGAAAAGTTTAATGATTGATTCAACTTCTGAGCAAAAGATTGCTTATTGTAGCTCATCGTATAATTTACACTCAAATTCCAAGGAATATCAAAATCTACATAATCTAACCAATGTATGATATTATTTTCATCATTTTTTTCACCTCCATTTAATCTAAAGTTTAGACTAGCATTTGCATTAACAAACCTAGCAGGTAGGTATGTTTTAGAGAAGTAATATTTATTAACTCTATTGCCATTGACAATTTGATAAGGATCGTATGAACTGTTGAATGTAATATCAAATATATTAAATAGTCGAGTCCTACCGCTAATATTTATGTTTGCAAATTGCATAGAATCTTCCAATAAGTTATAGCTTGAAGAAATATTCAATCCTTCTAATAACTTAATTTTTTTTATTGGATTTAAGGTGTCCTTTGAGTTCGTTTTCATTTCAAGAATATTTCCTAAAGAAAATCGTAATGAACCATTAGATTGACTTCCTGGAGCCCCATAAATACCATTTTGGTAGTAAGAATATTGCTGAATATTACCAAGAGTATCAATTTGCACTTCGTCATAAAAGTTAAAATTTTCTGATGAAAAATCAGGAGAATAATTTAGCGATAATGAAGGGGTAGAAATATGTCTTATGGCTTTTATTCTTTTGTTTTTAAAATTTATAATTCCATAAATTTTTGTGCTAGCTGAGAGGCTATAAGAGTAATTAAAAGCTCTGTAAAAACCATTTACAGTATCGGTATTAATTTGGTTGTCAAACCATTGTTTTTCTGTTCTATCAAAATACCATCTTTCTTTATAAATGAATGATGGAGAAATATTAATGTATTTAAGGGCAGTAAAAGAAGTAGAAATTGGAATATTATGAACAACACCATTTCTAAACTTAGTTAATGTAGTTGGCTGAAAAAGTAAACTATCTGCAATAGAAATACTATTTTTAAAGTTACTTGAATAATTAATATATAATTTATCATACCATTTGGACTTATTAGTTTTATTATAACGCTTTAAAGGATAGAAACGATTTAAGTTAAAATTCATTTCAGGTAAACTTAAATTCACTTCCTTAGAAAGAGTGCTTTGACTATGCCTTAGATTTATTGATAAATTAGCAGACTTCCAGTTTCTTGAATATGATAAATTTGATTGAAAGGTATTACTAAGATAATCATTATCAGATGATGAATTGTTTTGTTGATAAGAGCTACTTCCTGCATTTATATTAGCAGAAAATCTTCTGTTTTTATTAGAATTTTGATCTTGTTGATGTTTCCATCGCACAAAAAAATCTCTTTTATCAATATTATTACCTACATAATCATTTCCGCTTTTTAAACTAGAATAACTTAAATTAATATTTCCTTGATAGTGATATTTTTTTTTGTAATTAGAATTTGTTTTAATGTTCCACGATCCTTTAGTATATATATCTCCAATTATTGACAAATCTAAATAATCATTAATCGCAAAGTAATATCCGCCATTTCTAAGAAAAAAGCCTTGATTTGATGATTCTCCATAAAAGGGAAAAACTATACCTGAACTTTGTTTTTTTTGATTTGGAAAATATCCAAAGGGAATTGCTAGAGGAGTTGGCACACCACCAAATTCTAAAATTGCTGGGCCAGTTATAATTTTTTTATTTGGTATAGTTTTAATTTTTTTTGCTCTTATTGAAAAATGTGGATTTTCTTTATCACAAGTTGTATATCTTCCCTTAAAGGTATACAAGATATCATTATGCTTTTTTTTAACCTTATTTCCTAATATAAAGCTTTCTCCTTCTTGTGTCCTAACATCCTTAATAATTCCTTTTTTTGTATTAAAATTATATGTTATCTCTTTTGAGGTAAAACTTTTTCCATCTTCAGAAAAAACAGGATATCCGTAATTTTCACCAATACTATCATTAATTAAGCTTTTTGCAAAAACAATATTTTTATCAGAATCAAGTTCAATATATGCTGCTTTAAGAGTAATATTTTCATATTTAATTTCAGCATTATTGAATAAAAACACTTTATTATTCTTAATATCATAGTTAATTGAGTCTTTGGCATAACCAATTACTAATTCGTTAATTTTGTTTTTTGACATTAAATTGGAATTTAAATCAAGAGTATCTCCTTCGATTATTTGTGCATTGCTTGTTGAAAAAACAAATATTATGAGCAAAAAGTAGCATATAAAAAATACTACTTTTGAAAATGATATAGAAATGTGAAGTTGTCTTTTCAAATATTTATATTTTAAAATTCAAAACTAATCATTTCTAATCTTTATACGCTTAATTTTATGAAACGCTATAATTTTATATTTCTTGTACTTTTATTTTTTTTTATCAATGGTAATACTTTAGCTCAAAAAACAGTAGTAAAAAAAATTGTTTTAGATGCAGGTCATGGCGGTAAAGATCCAGGTGCATTAGGAACAGGGAGATATTCAAAAACTGAAAAGCATATTTCATTAGACGTTACACTTAAGTTAGGAAAATATTTAAAGGCTGAATTTCCTGAAATAGATATAATTTACACAAGAAAAAAAGATACATTTCCTAGCTTAAAAGACAGGACAAATATTGCTAATGAATCTAATGCAGATTTATTTATTTCTATTCATTGTGATTCCTTTACAAAGTCATCAGCTGTAGGCACATCTTCACATGTTATGGGTTTGAGATACACAGAGGCTAATCTTAGGGTTGCTCAAAAAGAAAATTCTGTAATTTATCTTGAAGATAATTATGAGGAAAATTATGATGGTTTTGATCCATATTCTCCTGAGAGTATTATCGCATTTTCATTAAGTCAAACTACATATTTAGACCAGAGTATACTTATTGCGCAGAAAATACAAGAACAATTTAGAGATAGAGTAAAAAGAATTGATAGAGGCGTAAAACAAACTCCACTTTGGGTCACTCGTGCAACCAATATGCCAAGTGTTTTGGTTGAATTAGGATTTATTTCAAATCCCAGAGAAGAAGACTTTTTAAACTCAGAAATTGGTCAATCATATATGGCATCGGCAATATTTAGAGCTATAAAAAGTTATAAAGATGAACTTGATTTATCTGTTTTAAATCTAGTAAATGATACAACTAAATTGATTAATAAAAATGATTTATCAAAATTATCATCAATAAAAGAATCCAAACAAAAAGGTGTTATATTTAAAGTCCAAATTAAAACTTCTTTAACAAGAAAAATTATTGACCCAGTTATGGACTATGATGTTGAATTTTTTAAAGAAAATAATTTATATAAATATACAATTGGAAGTGTTATGAATATAGAAGAAGCAAGAGAAATTCAAAAAATTGCATTTTCTTATGGTTTTAAAGATGCTTTTATAGTAGCTTTTTTAGATAATAATAAAATTAGTATTTCTGATGCTATAAGTTTTAAAAAACAATCACAATGAAAGCTGAATTAAAGATTGGTATTATTGGTATTTTATCTATATTATTATTAATATGGGGCATTAGCTTTTTAAAAGGTAATGATATTTTAGTAAAGTCTAATAATTATTATTCTATTTATAAAAATATTGATGGACTTGAGTCTTCAGCTCCTGTTAGAATCAATGGATTAACAGTAGGAAATGTCACTGATATATATTTTCATCCTAATAATTCAGGAGATATAATAGTTCAAATTACCTTAAATAATGATTTAAAGTTCCCTAGAAATTCTATTGCTAAAATTTATAACGCAGATATAATGGGAACTAAAGCTGTAAAGCTAGTATATGGCAATTCAAATTTATATTGTTCTCCTGGAGATACCCTTATTTCTGAAATAGAAGATGGACTAAAAGATGAAGTAAACAAACAAGTTCTTCCACTTAAAAATAAGGCTGAAGAATTAATTTCTTCCATTGATTCAGTAATGACAGTAATTACAACCGTATTAGATAATGATGCTAGAGAAAGTTTATCAAGTAGTTTAAGAAGCTTAAATAAAACATTTAGCACCATGGAGCTTGCAATGATTAAGCTAGATAGTATAATTTATAAAAATGATTTAAGAGTAACTACAATTATTAAAAACGTTGAATCAATAACATCTAATTTGCATAATAATAATGAAATGATTTCTAAGATTTTGATGAATTTTGAATCTATTACTGATTCTCTCGCTAAATCAAACATTAAAAGTACAATGAATAATTTAAACAAATCATTAGCTACATTTGATAATGTATTTAAAAAAATTGAAAATGGAGAAGGATCAATTGGCTTACTATTAAATGATAAAGAAATGTACAATAATTTGACTAGTGCGTCAAAACAACTTGACTTATTGATTGGTGATATGAAAAAAAATCCAAAAAGATATGTAACTTTTTCACTAATTGGAGGAAAAAAAACATCTTTTGAATTTAAAAAAGATAGCACTAAATAATTTCATTTTATGGCAAAAGAACAAGTTATTTTTGTTTTTGTTTTTTTTGGATTTACGCTTTTATTTATAAAAAATTTTAGAAGAATACGTAGGAATATTAATTTAGGTAAGGATATTAATAGAAGTGACAATCCTAAATTAAGATGGAAAACAATGGCTAAGGTTGCTTTAGGTCAATCTAAAATGAAAGTTCGTCCTGTTGCTGCTTTTTTTCACCTTATTATATATTTAGGTTTTATAATAATTAATATTGAGGTTATTGAAATATTAATAGATGGAATATTTGGAACACATAGAGTTTTATCCTTTTTAGGAAAATTTTATAGTTTCCTAATTGGTACATTTGAAATATTTGCATTTTTAGTTTTAATTGCCTGTATTGTTTTCTTTTTTAGAAGAAATTTTATGTCTATCAAAAGGTTTCTTAGCGACGAAATGGAAGGTTGGCCTAAATCAGATGCAAATATTATACTGATAGTAGAAATTTTATTAATGCTGGCATTTTTAACAATGAATGCATGTGATAATTTGTTATTTTCTTATGGATATTCAAAATATGCTGAAGTATCATTTAGCATACCAATAAGTGAATACCTAATTCCTTTGTTTTCAGATTTATCCCTATCGTCAATTTTAATAATTGAAAGATTTTGTTGGTGGTTTCATATCATAGGCATTTTAGCTTTTTTAAATTATTTAGTTATATCAAAACATCTTCATATTATTTTAGCTTTTCCTAATACGTATTTTTCTAATTTAAATCCAAAAGGAGAGATTTCAAATATGTCTTCAGTTACAAATGAAGTAAAAATGATGTTAAACCCAGATATAGATCCTTTTTCTATTAATGGAGAAAATTCACCTGAACGTTTTGGTGCTAAGGATGTAAAAGACTTAACATGGGTTCAGCTAATGAACGCATACAGTTGTACTGAATGTGGTAGATGTACATCTGAATGTCCTGCTAATCAAACTGGGAAACTACTATCACCTAGAAAAATAATGATGGATGTACGTGATAGAGTAGAAGAGGTTGGTAAAGGTATTGATAATGAAGGTTCTGAATTTAAAGACAACAAATCATTACTAAATGATTATATTACTAGCGAAGAACTTTGGGCATGTACTTCGTGCAATGCATGTACTGAAGCTTGCCCTATTAACATAGACCCACTATCAATAATAATTGATATGAGAAGATATTTAGTTATGGAAGAATCTGCGGCACCCAACGAGTTAAATAATATATTTACTAATATAGAAAATAATGGTGCGCCTTGGCAGTTTCCAGCTGCGGATCGTTTAAATTGGAAAGATGAAGAATAAGATTAACTTAGAACAAAAAATTATTGATGGACAAAATATCAGTCCTGTATTACCTAAACATATAAAAAATTATATGATTGATATTGATGGAACTATATGTGATGATATTCCTAATGAAGAACCTGATAGAATGGCTACTGCAAAAGTATACCCTGATGCATTAAAAACATTAAATAAATGGTATGATCAAGGACACATAATAACATTTTTTACATCACGTATTGAAGATCACAGAGAGGTTACAGAAATATGGTTAAAAAAACATGGATTTAAATACCATGGATTACTAATGGGCAAACCAAGAGGAGGAAATTATCATTGGATAGATAATCATATTGTAAGAGCTACAAGGTTCGATGGAAAATTTACAGATTTAATTGATAAAAAACTTACTATTCAAGTTTTTAAGTAAATATGAGTTTAAAAGTTATAACAATGTCTGAATGGCAATCGATGGGAAAAGAACCAGAAATTCTTTTTTGGGTTGGATCTGCAGGTAGTTTTGATGAAAGAGCAAAAAAAATTACTCGCGCTTTTGTAAAAATTTTAAATAAGGCTGATGTTGACTTTGGTGTATTAGGTGTAGAGGAATCGTCTAGTGGAGATGCTGCAAAAAGAGCTGGAAATGAATTTTTATTTCAAATGCAAGCGCTAATGAATATTGAAATATTAAATAATTATAATGTTAAAAAAATTGTTACTGCTTGCCCTCATTCTTTCAATACATTAAAAAATGAGTACAAGAGATTAGGAGGTAAATATGAGGTTTTACATCACACAGAATTTATTGAGGAACTTATTGAAAATGGAAGATTTGAGATTAGAAGTAATTTAAATGGTAAGCGTATTACCTTTCATGATCCATGTTATTTAGGAAGAGCAAATGATATATATGATGCTCCAAGAAAATTGATCAAAAGATTAGGAGTTGAATTAGTTGAAATGAAACGATCTAAAAATAGATCCTTTTGTTGCGGAGCAGGAGGCGGGCAGATGTTTAAAGAGCCTGAGAAAGGGAATAAAGATATTAATATTGAGCGTACAGAAGATGCATTGGCCGTAAAACCTAATTTTATTGCTACAGCCTGTCCATTTTGTAATACTATGATGACAGATGGCATCAAAAATAAAGAGAAAGAAAACGAAATTCATGTTATGGATATTGCTGAATTGATTGCTCAAACTCAAGAACTTTAAAAGATGTATGTTTCTTATAATCAAATTAACTCTGATGCTAAAGTTTGGATTTATCAATCAGATAGAGCTTTTAATGCTTCTGAAAAGATAGATATAGAAAGTAAACTAACCGATTTATGTAACAATTGGAATGCCCACGGTACAGCATTGCATTGTTCATTTCAGATACACGATTGGTTCATTTGCTTGTTTGTAGATGAAAGTAAGCAGGGGGCAAGTGGTTGTTCTATAGATAGTTCGGTAGCAGTGATAAAAGCTATCGCTAATCAATACAATATCGACTTTTTCAACAGAATGAATATTGCCTTTTTGGACGGTGATTTAACTCAGGTATTACCTCTAGCTGAGTTTAAAAAGCAGCTTACTCCCCAAACAATAGTTTATAATAATTTGGTAAGCACCAAGGGTGAATACGAAAGTAAATGGAAAGTGCCATTATCAGAAAGTTGGCTGGCAAGATTTGCTAATTAATCCCAAATATCTTCTTTGTCAATAATGCGTTCCACATAACGTTCTTTAAATCCTTCTAGTCTTTTCCATTTTTTAGGTAATTTTTCTATTGGATAAATGGTTGCATTGGGTTTATTTTGAAAAGATATATTATATATTTCTTTGTTATCCACATATATATTCATTTGACTACAACTAACCGTATTTACACTAGAAATTTTATCTTCCTCATCTTTGATGACATAAACGGCTTGTCCATTACCATTAACATTAATTTTACGCAGTTCATTTCTTTTAAAGAATCCCATCATATTTCTACCTTTAATTTGGTTGTATAAATTCAAGCTATCTTCAGAAATGATAAAGGCGTTTTGCAAGAGATTCATTTTGTCAATGGCATTGTTTTTAATTTCCAAAATAATATACTCGGAAGTCAATTGATAATTGTCCGACCAAAGTATGGGTTCGTTATACATATGAATAGTTGAGTCCCTCATATGATAATAAAGTAGCTGACATTTACCTTGTAAATTTTTGCTGTAGTATTTTGCACCAGTAAAGGCTTTGATTTGCTGGTGTTGTAAGCTATCTAAATTGGCAACAATAGTGTCGGAATGAAGGTATAAGGTGTCATCATCAAAATCAGCCACTAATAAAGGTTCTATGGTAATTATTGAACTATCTAATTTTTCAAAATATTCAGCTTTATGACCATATATTGTGTAATCGTTAGCCGTATCTTGTATAGCTATGTTATTCAAGGCTTTA
>Ga0115013_10002084_pt1 | contig 11261 bp, 7 predicted proteins | sample SouAtlMetagenome_2_FD_88686 | JGI IMG/M metagenome (GOLD analysis project Ga0115013, IMG submission 88686) | Marine eukaryotic phytoplankton communities from Atlantic Ocean - South Atlantic ANT15 Metagenome | ecosystem: Environmental > Aquatic > Marine > Oceanic | place: South Atlantic Ocean...
CCGGAACCGTTGTCAACGACAAGGGCAGCGATATCTTCGTCATCAGCCATGGTGAAGTTTATTTATAATATATGATTAAAGGGGTATGAGGTAGTATTTTGGAGTTGTAGTAAAATGAAATTTGTAAACATGCAGCAAAGGTCATATTAACCGCTGCTTTTTCAAAAGACCCTTCTGCAATGCTGCGTAGCGACTAATCGTTCAAAAAAATCTTTCCGAATATTTCAAACCAAGTATAGTAGAAAAACCACACAGAAATCCAGGTGTCACAAATTTGAGCTTGCCGTCTCGTTACGAACGTAGAAAAATATGGTTTTTCGTTATCGCCTATGACTCCTGAGTGAGAATGACCGCCATCTGTAGGAATTTCGTAGATGATCTTTTGCTTTCCTCATTTCTCACGAACCGTGAATAGTTCACGATTAAGTCGATCCAAAAGAGGAGCTATGCCATGCAATTCTTGGATAGAAGGCATCCCGCAGACTCTACTCTTTTCCAAGGTGACTAGATGCACTGACTACATAATGTCTGTAAAGCACTTTGGTTCCTGATGAGTTGAATCATGAAGTTACCTGGACAATTTTCTCCATGCAATTGAAGGGGCAAAGTCAGCACGGGAAGGAGGAAGTCCTGCAAATACAAAAATGCTTCTTCCTTCGTAGAGTTCTCCACACATGATATAAGAATTTCAAGGGAGGGTTTTCCGTTCTATGTATCTACAATTGCAACTAGTCGCCTATTTGTTTTGTTTTGTTAACGTCAAATTACATCGTATTTATGGATTCTATATTAGTAGTTCGTTCACGAAGACGAACATATGTTTTAGCTAGCAAGCTACGGCATTCCTTCACAATTGCCGCAGTGATCACAAATCGATCAACCCTCTTAGAAGAAAGGAATATCTTCTAGAACAGGCTTGCCGTTGACAAGTTCTTGAATGCACATACCAGCTACGGCGATCATCGCAAGACGTCCATTTGACAATTCCTTGGATTGCATGTTAGCAAATTTTTCGCCGTCAGTTGGTTTGAGCCCAAGGGGGTCGAAGCCAACATCGCCGGGGTAATATTGTTCTCGAAGAGAGAACAGGGGTCCCATGCCTGGTTCTACCCAGCCCTTGCTTGCTCGGAGAGCTTCAAGAATGTTGATGATGAGGAAGAATGGGAACATGACCCCAAATAGTGGTACTTCCGGGATCTGGTTGTTTGCAATGGTAGGGTGATCGAAACCGTATGCAATTGTAGGCGTGTTTTCGCCGATGAGGTACCCAACGGTTGCCATCATGGCAACACGGCCGTGCATTATTTCTGCCTCACGGAATCGCTTGACGCCAACAAGGTTTCTGTCTTTGCAAAGTCCCATGGGGTCGAAGTATCCAAGCGGAGAGATAGCACCAGGGAGACCGAAGCAAGGCTTGTCGGCATCAGGTGTCCATCCGTTGATGGTAGGACCAAGTGGAGGAGGAGCAGGAGGTTCTTCGACAGCTTCGGTGGAGATGTCGGCGGCGTTGAGAACAGTTGTACTTCTGGTATTAGAGACCGGAGCGAATCCACATGCAGTGGGTGCCGCAGCGGCAGTCAAGGTCATGATAGTAGAAAGCTTCATTTTTGAATATAATTTTACTGTGTATCAAATTGTGTGTTGATATGTTTTTATGTCAACAGAAGGGAAACATCATACGATGTTTTCTAGCGTAATTTCCCTTTTCTCATCTGATGATGTCTTCACACGAGGTTTTGATTGAGTTGTCAGTTGCGTGGTTCCTACGCACAGCTATCATAGTGAGTTGGCTGAGCAATAATGTGAATGAGTCAACCTTGACCATCATTTATCATCTAGAGGGTATCTTTTCCATGTGATGTGTGTGAATAATTCTTGTTGGCCGTTGTCGTGACTAGAAGGGTTCGCCAGCGCATGAAACACGCAAGTCCACTACGTAGGAAACAACGGCAACTGAGTCAGTCCATTCAAAAATTGGGTTTTCGACCCACAGGACTCACCCGCTGGTTCGAAGTTTGTTTCGTGGATTTGGGCTGCTATTTGTATTTGATAACAATATGATGAGATTTAGTTTTTACCAGTATAATATATTTTGACTGCAAGTAAATACGCTCTTTCAGTTACTTCGTTGAACTAACTCGCGTTGAGTGTTTGGGTTCATCGATTCTCACAGGTGCTTCGACAGCAGTGCGGGTGAGATTTGGCAAAGATGGAGATTTGATTGTTTGCCTAGGAATAGGATTAGTAACAGGGGAGGCTTCATCCCCAGGTCCAACCTGTTGTCTAGTTTGTGGCGTCAGGAAAGAAGCATAAAATGTCATCCCATGGGCCAAACGGATCGCCCCTATATGGGATGTTCTTCTTCTTCTCCTCCAGATACGGGCTGAGTCGCCCATTGTTGAGACTTCGATAATAAGCATCAAGTGGTTTGCTTGGCCTTGTGAGTTCGTGATGCTCACCCATCATGTCAAAACATATTGCACCCATGGATACCATCACGTTTAACAGTTCCAAAGGATCTCCCGAGCCAGCTTTACGCATTAGCTTGGGCGAGAATTCATATTGAACATATTGAACTAGGCCCGAATGAATATATTTCGTTGCACCATTTAAAACTTTTAATTCGTGTCCCTGCGTGTCAATTTTTAGGAAAAAAATTCTGTCAATCCAAGGTGGCAATAGCTGATCAAGTCGAAGTATTGGTACCATTCCTGCGGACCATGCTTGCTTAAATGCTGTGTTCTCAATGTGTCCAGCTGCACTCTTTTCTCCGTTGGCAGCCATTGCACCCATCGTATCTGACACACCGGCATTAAAAATGTATGCAAATCCTTTGCCGTCATTCGGTGGAGGCGGTAGATCTTTTGCCACTGGATATCCTTTGTCTTTGTCGTATACAAACTCAACAAAATGCACACGGTCACTAATCCCTCGATCGGCTGCATTGGAACGTATTTTGGTAATGCTGCCCGTCAACATTTCAAATCCAAAAACAACAAAGCCAGATTGCACAGCGTCCAGCGTTTCTTTACCATCATCAAGACCTATGTCGACTACGAATCGACCTCGTCCCTTTGTTGGCTCCCGAAGAACTCTTGGTGTTTGCATGTTTCCGTGACCGCATTGAAAATCTCTCATTAGTGGATATATTCCGTTCATTGATGGGCAAATGGGGGAAGGGGGCTGCTGTATAACAGTTGATGCGTCTTTGATCTTTACAGCTGCAAAATTAAAAAACGATGAAGTTAAGAATCCCGCAATGAAAAAGGCAAGTTGGCTCGACCATCTGATTGAGAGATAGTTTCGAAATCTGGTTTTAGGTGCCATTCGTTTGTTTGCTTGTTGCTTGTGTGATATGGCTGAATTAGCGGAGGTTGGCAGATGCGAGTTCCAGCACCGTTTCTTCATTGGCCTTGAGATCTCTCCTCGTTGATTGGATCTTTGTTTTGAGATTGTCCAACTTGTTGCTTAGGTTTCTAACTGATCTTGCCCTTTTTTCCGCCCTTGCTGAAAAATTGTTCTTCAACTCACACACGCCAAAAATCCAATTTGATGTAACCTTAAGTACCTTAATTTGAAAGGAAAAGAAGAGACCAAAAAGACATAACCTTCGGTTGAAAAACTGTCCCCCGAAAAAAGGGGGTTGACCGGCATCTAGAAAGTCGAACATTTCCCAAATTGCAAGGCACACGCATCATTGGTTGATTGATAATGAAATTGCGCGCTCGAATTAGCACGACCCAAATTTTTGAAGGAAGTCAACTTCAGAATAATAGTATTTGTAGTATTGGTAAACAGATTGATGAGCATTATAAGATCCGCTTATAATCATTACAATGTACGCAGCATAGACTACACCTTCTGCCACTTTCGCTCTTCAAAAAGAATCCTTCAAATTCAAGAGTGTCGCCGCAACAAAATATCTGAAAATTTCAGTGGTCTTGACATCTAAATCCGCTTCGATAGTTCAAAGTCGACGACTATGGAGAGGACTGGGTTGTCACCTCAAAAGGATGGTATGTATCGGGATTTGATGATGCCGGGGTTTACAGATGCAGGGGCCGGGACGGTTTATGCTGCAAAAACAGCTATTCCCCGACGCACGGCGGCAACGAAAGCCAATATTCCGTCTGTCACGACACATTCAAGCAGTGGCGCTAATAATATCGACATTGACGACAACGATACTGACGACGCGATTGCTAATGTAGAGGAGAGTTTCTCCGAAGCTAATACTGAATTACACAACAACTGTACAAACAAAGGAAATGATAATATCGGTCGACCGTATCTTTTGAAGAGCAATATCGTTCGAGACAGTAGAATGCCAAACATTTCGAATAAGAAAAACAAAAATAATCATAGCAAGGATCACGCCTACAACATGTCAAGCTGTGATAATGTCGAAGTTGAAGCAACATTTGGCTTCTTTCCCTCGACCAAGCCACCAATGTCTCCATCTCTTCATAGCATCGGTCGTAAACCCTTGGTCGGCGGTGAAAATAAAATTTATAGTAATGAAAAACTCGTGAAGTCGCCAGGCAACGATATAAACAAACTAAATACACCACCATGCCCAAGCCCACAGCCAATATCACCACCACTAGTAACTCGAAAGCAATTGATCGCAGTGAAGCGGTCATCTTCTACCACTGCAGTTGTTGAAGACGAAACCAATCGGACAACAGATGTTGGGACAAAGACGAGAGAAGGCGATACCCGTCATATTATACCGAAGCTGGACGTTGAGACAGACTCTGAAAAATCTCCAAAAGATGAAACTGATTCAAAACAAGTCTCTGAAAATATCGAACAAACACAACATTACGAACCATTACATGATCTACCCTTTCCAACGAAAATGCAGATGAAACGAGAAGTTTCTACTTTCTCGCTTGCTCCGGAAACAGGAGCCGTAGTCGACAGAGAAGAACACCAGGCCAAGTTAAAGCATTGGAAAGAGGTAGAGGCTTCAAATCAACTACAAACACAGAAATATGATAGCCATTCACATCCTGAAGGTAAAACGTCGACTCCAACGCATGAAGAGAGCCAGCCGCAAAGAATAGAGGAAATGGAAGAACATAGGACAGAATCGGGTAGTGGTACCCTACGAAATGAGACTAGAGATTCTATAGACAAAAATGATACCAGAAACTGCGACGAGATGATGAACCGACGGCTTGATCTGAACGCACTGCAGGAACTCGACAGGATGGATAACCAAGAAAAGACGAGAGTATTACAACCCTGCAGCGAAGAAAGTGAAGAACTATCTACGTCTTCATCGATAGTATCTTCGACATGCTCCGAATTCGGGACAGTCATTCAAATGGGAGCAGCCACAATGGCAGCCCGGATAAAAGAAGTCGAAGAAATGGAATCAGCTGCTTTAGCTGATGCACAAAGTGAAATAGTTGAGGGGACGAAAGAATCGCAATTGTCAACATCCCTTTTGCAACATGAAGCCTCACTAGATCTTCCAATTTTGGAGTTGCCATCTTCTTGTAATTCAGACGCTGCTTCTACTAATTCTGGTGAGCCAAGAGTAGAATTACAAACCAAACAAGAAAGAGAGAACCAACAATCTGATGCAAAGACAAATGTCGCATCAGCAAATTCCACGGTAAACCCAGGGAAATTAAATCCCACGAGATCCGAAATGATCTCGGCAGCTTTCCGAAGAATAGGTCCGATTCATAGGTTGAAAAACAATGTTAGCGAAGATAGGGATATACGAAAAACTTTGTCAGCTCCAACCACACCGATGAGATTTCAGCCTCCACATAGATCAAAACAGCCAATGAATGCTGTGGTCGAAGGTCGGGAAATATTACCTTCTCGTTACGAGACAGCAAGTGATGTAGGGGAGGATCAAACAACGCGAATCTTGAGCCCAAGATTTGCATTATTTCTTAGCAGTAGAGGAAAGCCAACGAACGACCAAAAAGTGGCTGCGCACCATCTTCCTTTGAGCCATCGTATGGACATAACGCAAACAATTCAGAATGCACGGAAGCGCTTTTCCACTGATAATAATAAGGTGGACAATAGGAAAAATGACTATGATTGTGGTAGTGATTTCAACAAAAACGACCGCAATTTCGATGACAGCCGTCGTCAGGTTAAAGAAGATCTTGTCATTCCTCCACTGGGACATCGATCGACAATAGCACGCCTGGCACCACGAGTATTACCTTTGGAATCATCGTCTTCTGTTCTCAGTAGTCAAGGGACGACTTTTTCTGGCCCACTGAGGTATACTCTTAGTCTAGACTCTTCCAATGATGGATCATCTTTCAACAAAAAGCTTCCGAGTCCAACGAAAGAATCACAACGACCACAAAGGATTGAAATAGAACGAGAGGATGCACTCGACATACTGGCATGCTTGGTAGAACAAGGCGTTGCTGATTGGGGTACTTCAAGTAAGATTCCGAAGACCTATCCTGCTTCTACAATGACAGAAAGTCGCGAAAATTTTGATGCGAATGGAACATCTGTTGATTCAGAAGAAATTATTTCGCACAATAAAGCAAGATCGTCATCATCCAAATCATCTTCTCTTCCCCCGAGCATTGATGTCATAGCAGCTGAAAAAGAAGAAAAATCAGAAGAAGCAACATCCAAGATCTTACCAGCCTCGAAAGAAAAAGCAGAGTTGGAAAATAGCACGATACATCATGATCATGGCCCCTCTGATTCTGCTTTTAGCGATATCATCAATGACTTTCACGATTGGATCAAAGAGGGCGACGAAGACAATGAGGTTAGTGTCGGCGGGAAGCACACTCGACCTGAAGCGAATAATAAAATAGCGATATTACAAGAGCTTATCGAGTCACATGCTTATGCAGTAGAGATGAAACGAGCTTCTGCTTCAGCTTCAGCTTGGCTGAAATCAATTGGAAGAGGACGAAGCACTAGCAAACCTGAAATTTCAAGCAACGTCATCGAAATGAGAGACCATAATCTTTTGAAGACCTCTTCAGCTACTACTGGGGTTCAAAGTGAAAACGAAGACAATTTAACCAGGAAAATGGATGTATTGACATTGAGAGCATCTCTACATAATTCACAAATAGAACTTAGCGAGGTAAAGGAGTGCAACTTAATCCTCAACGAAGAACTGTCGAAGTGCCGTGCTGAGATTGGGAGGATGAAGAGTATTTCGAGAGGTAATGTAAGTATTGGTAATCATTGTTGAAAAAAACTACGCTGGCGTGTTTTTACTGGATATCTCTGATCCATTGTTTTGTAGCATTTAAATAAATCTGTTTTTGACAATTCAGAAAAATCATCCGATACGTCGTCTACGGAATGCCGATCAAATGTAGCGACAGAAAGGATAGATTCCGCAGGTCAATCAGATGTGATAAATCTCAGAAATGCTTTAGAAAAAGCTAACGAGACAATCCTTAGACTGCATAGCGATTTGAACAAGAACAATCCAACAGAGAAAAAAGAAAATGCCGATAAACCACCAGTAGTAGATATTCCAGAAATTAGATCCGACCATACTCAAATCCAGTCTTCCGCCAGTAATCTAAATTCATCTAATGGCACTACCAATGGGATGATATCAGAAGGCGAAAATTTTGTAACAGACTGGGACGACCTGAGAGCACTTCCACCTCCACCTGACCACAGCCTGCAATCGCCAATTGTTTCAGCCATCTTGGAACAGTGGACACAAGACCACACCCTCCACGAGTCATTGTTATCATGGATTGATAATGTCATGAAAAGCAATGATCTTGAAGATTTGCCTCCATTGACTTTATCAAGCCTAGATCATCAAGTGCGAGATGGTCTCATTATGCACGTGTTACCGCATCTTCTAAGAAGGGCGGATATACATGTTTCTGTTCAAACTCGTACACACCGAGAGACTACTTATGACATGTCTATTACAGTTAGTCAAAAAAGTGAGTTTATGACGGAAATATCGCAACCACCGTCACTCCTTGATCGAAGAGATTCCATGAGTGGAGATGAGTGGGTGAATCGATTCGAACCGAGACTAAGTTCCGCTGATAGCGTTGCTCATAGCGCTGTGACTGAAACTGTAGCAAACATTCAACGGACTCCGAAAAATCAATACACGTTCATTAATGATACTTTTGATCAGATACCAAGAACTCCAGTAGGAACGCAATACAATGAGATTTCGTCTCAACTGCGCGCTCGTTCCGGAAGTTCAGATATTGTTGATGAAAATTCACGGCAATATAGGCAACGACAAAGTGAATTGAAGCAAGCTAATGTAGGGGCTGGAACAATCATGGGTGCCCTGGGTGGTGCGCTTAGTGGACTCTTGTCTCGCAATAAATATGCTGGGAGTCCTGGTGGAATGCATTCGTCGCAAACCCATCATCTTGGGACAACCGGAGATGCTGGTGACTCTTCAAACATACTACCAGCTACTCTTCGCGCGCAAATAGATCTAACATCCAGTCCAACAACTAGTTCCAATGAATATCATCGAATGCCACCGCTTGAAGCCACTGTGTCAGTTGGCACCAATGATCAACGCCAGTATAACCAAGAAGAGCCCCAACCATATCATCGCGTCGTCTCGGCTCCTCCAGGTCGCATTGGATTGACATTTGTTGAATTCCGTGGACACGCGATGGTCAGTGATGTTGCCACGGACAGTCCTCTAGCCGGTTGGGTGTTTCCCTCCGATATTCTGATCGCCTGTGATGAGATTCCTGTTTCTGGGATGCGTGTTCGAGACATTGTCACCATTCTTTCGAATCGCAAGAATCAGCAAAGAGCAATGCGAGTAATAAGTAGTCATGCCATGAACGAGTTTACAATGATGAGTCAGGTTGGCAGTTCGTTGACTGGAGATGGTGACGAGAATGAATGAGCCTTGCAATCCTCATAAACTTAATTGATAACACAAAAACGTTTTAAATGTATAGTTTGAAGTATGATTTTGCTTTAATCTACAGCGAGTACGAGACAATCCTTGATTTCGAGAGATTTAGTAAAAAACTGTTACACATTTTGTCTTTACGGCGGAGGATCAAAGCTTCGAATAAACCAAGCTGCAGAGACATTTGAAATATGACTGCTTTCGCGTAATATATTTTATTCAAATAAAAGAGAATGAATCTGAAATGAAGTTACTCATCATTGCCAATCAATAAATTCTAATTTTTATGGTATCTTCTACTGGTAAAAACTGAACATATCTTTCCTATTTCTGACTATACATGGTACATAATAATAATCGAAAACGGGTTCACTTCGTTTTCGTCGAACGGATCCCCCGTCATCCACTGCTCCAATCTTTCCAAGATATTGCCATGCCTTCCCGTTATGTGAAACCAACCTAGACTTTCTTTGGACATTTGTCATTTCTACATAAATACTCGCGACAAAAGAATCTCTCTTCCTAATTATTTTGACACTTTTCTTGTCAAGCAAAGGTTTAATTCGCAAAATAATACATCGCGAAAAAATTAACAGCAGCCCCGACCACCAGCATTGTTCCGTTCGTTCAACCCTGGCAAACCAACCCCGCTGTTTCCAGCCATTCCAACCTTAATTCCGTGCGATTCGTTCGTGACATCAATCTCGCCGCTGACAATTTTTCCATGAATGTTTTCAGCCGTACTAATGAACGCAGACTCAACGTTGTAGGCTGTTTTCGCGGATGTCTCTAAAAAGATAAGGCCGTTGGCTTCGGCAAAAGCCCTTCCTTCTTCGGTAGACACGGCTCTGCGGTGCTCTAAATCATTTTTATTTCCGATCAACATGATCACCATATTCGACTGGGCGTGTTGGCGAGCCTCCTCAAGCCATCGCGACAGGTGCTGGAACGTGTCTCTCCGAGTTATATCATAGACTAATAGGGCTCCAGCTGCACCCCGATAGTACGATCGGGTGATGCTTCGAAAGGATTCCTGTCCGGCAGTGTCCCAAATTTGTAACTTGACTAGCTTATCGCCTTGCAAATTGACCATCCTGGCCCCAAATTCAACCCCAATAGTAAGATCATGAACAGGTTGGAAACGTTTGTCCGTAAACTGTAACAGTAGACAGGATTTTCCAACACCTGATATGATTAGTTTTTTCGTTGAATGCAAGGCGAGCGTTTTGACGAAATAGAGTGCAAACGAGTCAATCATGAGAATCACAAAGTATCAGAAAGTGAGTGGAGTGCATTGCAACAAACAAGTGTAATGGGGAACAATTTGGGCTTGGCGGGCGGGGGAAATAAAATATTCGTCAAGGGAAGATTTCCATCGTTACTCTGACGAAAAGAACGAAATAGAATGGAGAATCGATACTGTTATGCATCGTGGATGGTTCCACAACCTCAAGAGAATGAAGGACATCCCCATCCCCTCTCAACTTTTGGCTATCCTAAATCCTCTCGGGTGTTCTCGCATCATCACTCGATAAAACAGTGCCACTGCAACAGATGAAACTACGAAACGGGGCAGAAGTTGACGTACCGGTATCACCGATAATGATGTACTTGAAAAGGTATGAGTAAGACATTCTTCGATTTCTTCAAGCTTTCTTAGAATAGTACTGCTCGTTGATACTTATTTGGATGCTTTGTCGCAATCGGAAGTTTAAATCGTTGTGTTATTTGTCGTATGCTCACAGAGGAGATGCAATAGACTGCTGAATTTTGTCGCCGTCGTTGCTAAACACGAATGCAATGTCCCTCCCGCTTGTCGGAGGGACAACGTTTATGCTAGTAGGTTTCTCAGGCATAACACAGAATTTGTATTACGTGTAATTTTCTCGTAGCTTTCTCAGGGTGAACACGAATTCCGCGAGCCGGCTGGCGTGCTAATCTCTTGGATTTTCATTCACAACAATCGGGCCAACAACACAACCAAAGGATGATGAGCAGAAGTGTGACCATGGCATGAGTGAATAATTTTACAATTGATACAGTTCTGGACGAAAGGTTTTGCAACACTGTGTATTGCTGATGCAACACGATTCATTTGATCTTCGACAAAGTGTACAGGCATAAGCTTTGTAGCTAATAATAATTATATCTCACTAATAATGAGTAGTAAACTAAAGTATTGGAGCACAAACACAGAATAGGAAAGGCTCAATTCCTCCCTGATACGAAATCACATGCGTATTGCCTCTTCCTCTAGAAGCACTTGCGGTGCACAATTGATGGACCAGATTCATCATATTCCTCCTTGCTGATCCACATACTTTGGAAAGTAGACAAAGATGCAAGAATAGATCCTCCAATCCACACAGAGTATTTA
>Ga0115013_10002085_pt1 | contig 11258 bp, 15 predicted proteins | sample SouAtlMetagenome_2_FD_88686 | JGI IMG/M metagenome (GOLD analysis project Ga0115013, IMG submission 88686) | Marine eukaryotic phytoplankton communities from Atlantic Ocean - South Atlantic ANT15 Metagenome | ecosystem: Environmental > Aquatic > Marine > Oceanic | place: South Atlantic Ocean...
ATATATGTTCCCACAGCAAAAGCCTGTGTACACGTGTTTGCCGCAAAACGTCCCAGTAACACCTGTTAGGAGTGCCGCACTAGTGTGGAGTCACCCTATTGCAGAGTTTTGGAAACGAAAGGATGAAATAAAGTTTGTACCTAACCCAGGCACCACCAGCAAACCAATTTGAACAAACGGATTCCTAGTTTGGGAAACTCTCACCAGAACGAGACACTGTTCTTGTGTTCCTAAGGAATAAATTAAGTAGCATGATATTGTGAGTTTAATTAAAGTAGAAAATTATAATTGGGCAGGACTGAGAGTCTCGTTTGGACGTTGAAATAATAATCTTCGCCGCTCTCCAAAATACAATCGGCATTTTGCCAATCACTTCCTTGCCAAAAACCATGATGGTGCATTTGTGCAGAGTCGATGCCTTTCGCATAGCGTATCGTACTGCGAGAGACACTAAAGAAATCGACTATCAAAAACGTTTTCATCCCAGTGACATTAGTATGTTGAAAACGTTTCCAGCACCGATGCTTGGGCTGTTACCGTTGGCATAGTGTTGGATGGCATGACGACGCAGGGGGTTCCAATCAACGTGACGACGACAAATTTGGCCCTCCCGCGTTCGCCGGTGCTGTCGGTGGAAATGTTGCAGTTGATACTCAACACGGCGTTGCATCCGTTCTCAACGGTTTGCTGCAGCAGCATTGTCTGAGCCTCCTGCATGAGACTCCCAACGACTTGGCTCATGGATGTCTGTTCGTGCTCTGTGATGTTGCGGTGATGTTATTGTTCGAAAGAAACGAGAAAGGAAAAACGAATATGAGTGCCTTGGAAGAATTCCAATACTCCATTAAATTTTATATGCATAAGAACTCACGATCGTTTAAATTATTTCTGTAAAAGGCGTGGGAAACGTTGGCAAAGATCATGGGCTTCGCCTCGACGATGGTCGCCCCGGGCAAGGCCGGAAGAGTACTGGCAATGACCCGTTCGCGATTTCCGTACTCGAACTGAAACTTTTCCCCCGGCTTTTTGCCTCGGGGAATCGTAATGGCAATCTCCTTGCCGTCAATCACAAAAATCATCTTGTCTCCGGGGCGCTTGTCGTGGGGAACGGTGGCTTTATAGGTCTTGAGTTTGGGATCCATTTTTGGAGGCAAGACGATGCCTGGCAGAGGGGGAGCGTAGGCGCCCTTGAGTGATCCTTTCGAAAAGAATTTTGACGGACCGAGACCCATTGTGGAGTAGTATTAATGTGTGTTCTTATATAATTTGTGGATTGTAGTGGAATCTTTTGGTGCTTTCTTTGGGTTGAAACTATGAGCATCTTTGTTTCGTCTTGAAACAGATTTCAAATCTTTCCAAGAAACGTGATACGAATCTGAGTCTTGGCGCTGTGCAGCTTTCGAAGACACGGTTGGTAGGTAAGAGAGGTAAGACTAATGATGCGGAAATCATGATTGAAATCACCAAGGGAAAAAAGACGGTTTTTGGAGTGGCTTGGGATGAAAGAATCCAAGGTTTTCTGGGGTAGATTCATGAGGGTTCCCACACAAAACTCTGCCAGGGTGGATCCCAAGCAAACATTCCTCCTCAACACCATGAGCTGACTCACAGTCTCCCCTGTTGAGGGTGGGTATCCCAAAAGAGCTTGAGAGTGCCACTCTGGGGGCCCAAAATGGCTGGTGGCAAAGGACACCCAAGCAGTCCCCAGCTCCATGCACGTACATGGTGCCACTATAAAGGAGGGGCTTGAGCAGCGACACGCACTCATCAATGCAGGCGAGGTCCCCTGCCAAAGTTATCACCAGAGTTCTCTGATGGGCGGAGGATGGGCTGTGGGTCATTGCCAAAGAGAAGGATCACTGGGAGATTGCCTCAGGCTGCTGCAGAGAGAGGATAATTTTGGACATACATTCGTTGGTGTGTTGGTGCGTGTGTTTCCTTTATTGCAGCTATCTATACCTTTTCTTCCGACGCACATGCGCAAAACCAGGAAGGAGTTGTCCCTGTTTTCGTTTCGTTGCAACTGCTCATCGCATTGTGTGTGATTGCTTCCTTCTCAATTGGAGAGCAACCAACATCAAAGCCAAAATCTAAATCAAGTTGTTCGATACACACTTTTTCATTAACACATTTCTTTTATATAGTTCTTTGGGTGTTGCTCTACGCTACAAACGTGACAGCTGGGCACAGTGGAGAAAAGAAAACGATTCTTTTTTCCGTTCCCTTTCGGAAAACCACCACCGACGCACGATTGCGGTGGCAAAAGAAATGTAGGGAGACGACGCTCCAAAAAGCCGTCCAAAAAGATAACAAATACACAAATTTTTACATTACGAAAATGGCAGCACCGACGAGTGAGACGATTGCGGTGGCCGCCAGGGGTAGAAGATGCTGCGCCGAAGCTGCAGAGCTGTCTTCGATACCAATCGACATGTCAAATTCCGACTCTTGAACATCTCCTACTGTCTGGAGGGAACGGAGAGAATTATCACCGAAAGACACATCTAAAACACGGCTTCTTCCATTTCTGGTGTTGGTGGTAGTAATGACAGCAATTCCGGTACACGCAAGAGTTCTGTCGGTGGATTTCTCCTCATAACCAACAGCCGAAAGAAAGTTTTCCTGCAGAAGGAAAACAAATGAATTGGTTCCATCTCCATTCGCTATTCCGATCTCGTTGAGGGTATTTGCAGCAAAATCAATCGTGAAGGAGGGGTTGAGGTCGAAGTTTTCACCAGCAACGCACTTCACATCCTTGAATCCAGTGACGGAATACTCAAAGGGAGTCGAACCTGGATTTGGTGTTGCGCAAACACGAATATCTGAAAAAACCAAGCGAACGATATGAGATAGGGAGATAGACGAACAGAGGATGCTACACAGAACAGTAGAATATTCGTACTAACCTTGTCCAATTCTGAATTTTTTCTCTTGGTTAGAAATTTCTGTATAGTCTGCTTCGCACAAGAAGGTCTCAACAGGAATTTTGAAGTCCCTGGCGTCGTTGAAGGTACCGGCAGCAGGGTCGTCAACGCTCACGGAGAAATCAAACTGGTCCGATTCGTAGGTGTATGCGACGTTAAACATTGTCTCGAGCCTTGCAACCTGCACATTGTTTTGTGTGTTCACGATACTGGCACAGAAATTGATAGTATTTCCATCCGATACCTTGTCCGTTACCATGCCGAGATCCAATTCGATGTATGCTTTCTTGTCCGCTAATACTACAGCTCCTCCCCCACCGTCTGTGATCCTGACACCGTCTTCACACTTGAGGGGCGCTAATTCTACTGGTGAAGCACCAATCATCCCGTAGAGTTCCAAACTTAGCATATCGCCTTCAATCCTTCCACCCGTTTTGATGTAAACCTCCGCAGCGAGTGTCGCTACAGTAGCTTCGATGACTTTTCCGACATGATCGTCGACTTTGTCGTGAGCAATCTCGTATCGTCCCAATGGAGTAGTGCCGTCGCACCAAAGCGAGGTATCGTAGGGTTTTGGTAGGGATTCCGTACCTTGTGTTACAGCGCAGTTACTATTCAGAAACATTCGTTCGGTCCTTGCGTCGGGAAGGACTGTCCAACCATCGAAACTCTGGCTGAACGAAAATGCTTTTTCAAACATCCCAGTAAAATCATTCACCTTGCTGACGTCCCAGGCGCTCAAATCGTAGTCGAAATTATTGGTTTCATAAACCATTCTTTCCATGTTAGTAACCTTGCCGGTATTCCAGTTGCTAATGTCGCCATTGAAATCCGTTGCTCTGAACATGTTAGCCATGCTAGTAACCTTGCTGGTATCCCAGTTGCTAACGTCGCCAACGAAATTCGATTTCCAGAACATGCCATCCATAGCTTCAGCTTTGGAGGTGTCCCAGCAAGACAGGTCCATTTCTTCTGGAGCAAACACCATGTACGGGCGCAAATTATCATGTTTGAATGCATTTGAAAAACTTTCAACTTCGGAAACGTCCCAACATTTAATGTCTCCAAATTCGGCGTTCTCTAATCTTTCCTCATAACTAGTACCGGAAACAAAGTAATTATTTGCATGGTTGAAAAGTTGGTTGTAAGTAATGCCGTCGATAACAACCTCATCGCGGGGGATCACCGTGCGGCCGTTTGGGCATAGATTGTCACAATTGGTTTGTCCTGTGACTGAACACATCATATTAGCCATGACGAAACTTGAAAAGTAGAGCTTCATAGTATTGCAGAATCTGTGGTGGGGTAATTTGTGGTAATTGTATGTTTGTGAGAAAGATGTGTGGAAAAGATAAACGTCACGTTCGACTCGAGAGGCACGCATGCGATCGATTAGATAACGATTCAACCAGATGGATAGTAGATGCGACTGCGATCCAAAACAGCAGTGTGAACTAGTCGAGCAGCAATCAGCAATCGTTTGCTTGATTGAAATGAGTCGCTTGCGATGGGGTTGGGTTGTAAACCATCGCTGTAGTGGATAGATACAACAGCTCTTCGATGCATATATGAGAACAAGTCGAGCAACATGGTAGCCAGCGATCTTACTCAAGAGAACTTACAGTAAAGTTGTATGCGAGCAAGATTTGTTTTTGTTAAAACATTCAAAATTATGAGAACGAAGTGAGGTTTAAAATTTATCAAGAAAAGGAGAAAAGGTGAATTTTGTTGCAAGTTAGGAAGCCGTGATTGCCGCGTAACGTGGCTGTGTTTTCGCGAATGCGAAAGACGGTATCAAAGTATAACATCAGGTGGTTCAGATTTTTGAGCGATGCCCCAACCGGGATTGACTCTCTCCGAATCTGAAGCACTTGATATATATGTCGGTTGCATTTTTATTTGTACGGACAGAAATAATAAACATCGCTTTGAAGTTTCCATTTATGAACTGGGGATCTTTGAGCGCTTCACCGTACTTATTATGTTTTACTTAGTGTTCTCAGAAACTGCGGTTTTGTTTTCTACAGTGCCGTGGTCTTGGAGAACCGATGACGAAGCAGTACTCATCAGGGGTTCTATATCTCTAAAGAAAAACTCAACTGAAAGAAATCATGATGGGAGCTGTGCGCTATTACAAAGGATAACAATCACCATTATTCTTATTGAAATTGCTTCAATCTCACGGGAGTATCACGGTTTCGTTTATATATTGCGACCCACGAATCACAGTCCGCCTATATAATGTTCCGAAAAAAAGATTCAACACAATCACAGTAATCAGTGATTCCAGAAATTTTTTTAATTTAATGCGACTCCCGAGCAATAAGTACATAGCACTATTCCACAGTCCGTATGTATTGAATAATTACGGATTTATGTAAATGGCATCCAACCAACAATCCCAAAACTCAAAGGAACACAATTGAATGGGAGTGCCCACTACATGCCAATGGAGGCTGAGCGGGGCGGCTCTGTGGCCAGACACATTGCCCACAGGAGTTGTGCAACACACTACACAAAAATTGCCGGCCAATGGTTGTGAGGAGCGCACAATGAGCTTTCAATTGTAATTGGAGGTGGCCACATGGCCCAGTGGGGGGAGGGCTACACAAAAGGGTGGGGGGACCATGGCAAGCCAGGGCAGCTTGTCCCAAAAGGGCCCCACCCCTGCAGATGTGGTTCCTCTTGGCCTGTGGGCAATGTTGTAATGCAAGGGGCTCCCATGGGCAGAGGGACCACCAAGCAGCGCTCTGCCTACCCCTCCACCCCTCCCAAGGTGCCCCAGTCTCTCTGTCTGCCCTGCCCTGGGCCTTTGCTCCTACCCACTGGTGATCCATATGTTTGCTACAATATTGGGGACATTTTTGAGGGTATGCGGAAATGTGGATATGTGATAGGGGATTACTTTTGTATAGCATAAAACAAAATTATAATCATCTACTGCTATGTAATCCTCGAAAGAGAGGTCTTTGATTCGAAAGCGTTTTTTGTTGCAACTCTGGAGGCTATATATCGGCTCTTGCGACACAGGGTTCATGACTGTCTTCCCATATGTCCTTAGGTTCATCATCTCCAGTGTCAGCGGACTCCCCTGCTTCGGTTTCTCCCTCACCATTGTCGTCCTTGCCTCCATCCTCGTCATCGGTTATGTCGTGTTCGTAAAGGACACCTCCACCTCCACCAATGAGGTTAGGTTTGTTGTTGTCCTCTGTAGAGTATACGCCAATGCTTTGCATTGTATGGCTGCCCGTCTCCCTTGCTTTCTCCCCAGCAGCCCTCCCTTTAGGAGATCCCTCGCCTCCCAATGTAAGGCGAAGAGTGGCGCCGGATCAATTGCTCGACAAAGCATTTCAGCAGACCATCAACAGCAATAATAATAGCGCAACACGCAATGACTAAACGTAAGTATCCCAGCGAATATCGCGAGGCATCCGAATCCCCCGCAGTCATCGATGCTCGATTTTAAAAGATGCGCTTCTCTACTTTTTTAGTGTTTTTATTATTACAGGATATTTAGGACATATTCCATAAAGGTGCCAGACGGAGCCAGCAGAGCAAACCCAATACTAGACAATATGTCACTCGAATTTTGTGATCACCTTTTGACATTATCCAAGCCTGCTGTTGATGTTGGCAAGCGCTCGTACAACAGCACTCCATTCTCTCGTCGGAGGATAATCTGAAACAACGGAAAACTAGAAAAATGCAAGGCAAAGTAGAAAATCGCCATTCCCATGGTTGCCCAAGTTTTGGGTGTATTGAGATTCAACACCGTGACGATTGGATGTTCGTCCCATCCCACCAGCTCAAATAGCGATTGTTCTTCTCCCCTTATCAAAAAGGTGACAAATCGAAACATATCGCACTGAATAACCTGAAACACAAAGAAAAATATCCCGTAGCTTGCGGCTGTGATGCGAAGGATCTTGCCCGCTAGAGGATAGTTGGGATGTTCCCAATGTCTGTTCGTACAATTCTGATAGATTGGCAACAAGATTGCAATTCTCCAGGCAAAGTGTTCCCACCAATGAAAAACATCTTCGTAGGGATTTCGATACCCGCGTCCATAATAGTAGGCAACCACGTCGGTAACGAACAGGAAATTCAGTATTCCGAAGACACAAAGCGCCCGCTGGACAGTGAGTCCTGGCGACTGAGGGGCAACGAGATACATGATACCAAAGTAGGAAACATACAGAAAAGGAAGGATCGACCACAACAGAAGGAAGACACATTGATATGTTGTAGAATAATTGGATTGACTCACAAAGAGTGGAATCCGAACGTTTGGTTGACCCATAGTGAAGGCAGCTTTTGGTGTCCCGTCTCCTCCGTTTTGGAATCCAAATAGATTGTCAACGAAATAACAAATCGTCCACCATGGTTCTCTACCATTGTACATGTGCGAAAATAAATTCGCCAGGCATGCCACAGTTTCTTCACGAATGACCATCCAGGCACTGTAGTTGCCGAACATATCTTTTTCGATCACAGTATCCTCATCCTCCTCCTCTTCGTTGCCTTGAGTACACGGACTATCCATTCTCTTATGGCAGCACGCATTGTCTTCTTCCACAGTAACTTTCAATATACGATCAGATTTCCGCAACAGGGCTAATGCTGTAGTTAGAACAGTCGCGCCAGCAAACAAATATCCACCCAGACTAATCACATATACGGAGAACGGGAGAAGTATCAGTGACGAGACGACCAAAGACCAGACCAGTATATTTTTGAATGGTCTTGCCCCGTCGCTGTTATTATTGTTGTGTTCTGCGGCGTTGTAATAGCAATCGTAGAGCAATGCCAAGAGAAGGAAGATTTGAAAAACCTGCGTAGCATTCCATAGATTTTGAGCAATTACCAAATAAGTTGGGGCGTAGAGATATTGTTGATCGAACACAGGAACCCATCCCTTGTAATCTTGATCTGGCCACCATCCCTGATAATACAAGGGTATCCAATGATTCTCTTCTGTTACGTCATACAAGTAGTGATCGAATTCGATTTGATTCTGGTTGGTTGTCATAGATACAAAGCCTGCGGTCGGATATATCACTCGGACAAAGTCATCGTAGTAGGGATCGACCCAGAAGGATGCCGATTGCGTTGTTGTGTCGTTGCTGTAGCGTTCTAATGTTTCGATCCACCCTCCAGAATGCAATGTATTACGCACAAACTTGTCAGAATCGATATAGCATTCTGGATGATGCGATGGTCGTTGGAGAATGCTAACTGTACTGTTCTCGCCAATGACTCGATACCGTCCCCGACGAATCTGTTTTTGCTCCTTTGTTGGTATAAATAAGGTTGGGTACAATAGTAGAGAATGACTGCTCAATAGCAAGACCATAGCAATGCAAGCTAGGCGACGAACAGAAATCAAACTCGTCGTCAAACTTGTTGCAGATGCTGTAATGTTGTCTCCTTGTTTTGTAGATTCAATCGACAATGGTAGACCACAGCTGCGATCTAAATTATGGGTGTCATCATTGCATCTCGTTGACAGCATCTCAATCACGAAGATTTATAGACATGTGGACTATTGAACAGCTTTGTGTTGATACAGGCATGAGAGAGAGAGAGAGAGAGAGAGAGCTTGTTGTTGCGTCCGAATTGCATTATCGATCTTCCATTGCTTTTTGAAAATTGAGAAATCGCGGGGGCGCAAGCCAAAATGTCACGCCAAATTTGTCGATAAAATTGATTTTTGAAAGTTTTGCTTGAGACCGCGCTTGCATACGTAGGTTACGAACGTACGAACAAAAAATAAATTGCATGGCGAGATTGCGATGCCTTCATTCGATAACAAACGCCTTATAGGAGTTGTACAGGTATCAGAAGTATGTTATGTTCAACAGACAGGTGCTCCTAGGTACTCATGAAGAAGTTATAATTCTAAATAAAAGGAAGAAATCCTTCATATTTTTATATGCTGTTACGAATATTCGTTAGCTTCATCGTCCTCCATCTTCGATTGACTTTGTCAATAGTTCAAGGAGCTTGTCTAGGCCAATGAAACGCCACATCGCCTGCCAACTGTTGTCAAGGGGCGGTGCATCAATGGGTCGTCTTGCCACTGTGTGCATTTGCTCGGGGCTGGCACCATAGGGGTACATACCAGCGGCTTCGGCTCTTTTGTGCATTGCCGTCAGCTCGGCATCGGTCATTGTTGGATTTCGACTCATGAAATTGATTCCCTCGAAAACGCGGACACCACCACGTTCCAAGCACTGAAATTGTATGGCTTCCGTGTATTCCCCGGTATCTGGATCTTTTTGGACATCGACTATGTAGTTGGGGAATTCTACTCCAAATCCCTTTTCACGAAGAATTCCTTTCGGGTCGTTAGGGTCCACACGACCAAACAAGAAGTAGTGTGCACCATTCGCGACTGGACTCTTATCCCAAGAGAGAGGAGCGGAATCAGGGGCAGGACCCTTGACACCAAAATCATCGATCCATCCCTTGCCACCTTCGGTGAGCTATAGTACATCAATAAAAAGGAAAGAATCGAACAGAGAAGTTGGTCAGTGAGAGTCATGCATTGTATAGATCAATACGAGATCTTCCAGAAGTAGAAGAATACATAAATCGTATTGACTTGACCCACCTTGATGTCCAGTGTCGTATCGTACACTTCTTTGAATTGCGTCCAATCATGGAACTTTTGTTCGTACCAAAGCCCCTGGTATTTTTCGAGGTTGAAGTCGTTCATGCTGGGCTGCCGAACCTCGTCATAAGCGGGACATCCCTTAACGACCTTTCCCTTGTAGCTGTCATCTACGGCGAGGTTGAAGTCTCCCAAACCGGCTTGTCCGTCCAAACCTGCACCTATGTAGGCAATAAAGGCTAAAAGAGCACCAATATTCACGGCATTTCGTATCTCGGCAATGTATGTTATTGCCGCTATCGCTACAACGTTCCCCAGAATAAAGGTAGCAGGGACCAAATCACCAACCATTGGACCGGGACTCCCGTGTAAGACATCACTGATCCACAAAATTGGTTGGAGGATAGGGTGGCCAACGGCAAAGAAAATCCAAAAGTTCAGGGCGGCCGAAAAGTCAGCGGGGTCGGCATTGGCCTTCATTTCCTGCATCGAAGCATAAAATTGAGCGTAGGCTGGTGCGTGCGATAATACGGCAAGAGAACCAATAGCAGCTACGGCTAGCACTAATGAATTCTCTGGTATAGGAAGTTTTATTGAATTGTCGCCATCGTCATCATTCTTGTTGTTATTGTTGCCACCACTCGTAGATCCATTGGATGTTTGTTGTGTGGACACAATCTCCTCGTCAGATCCGCTCACAACCCGCAAGATATCCAAGAGAACATCTGCAAAGGCTTCGTTGGTTTGTGCGGAAACAATTGGTGACGCAGGATGAAAGGTAAATTTCATTTCACCATTCACGGTAACACAAGAGAATCGATACAAGCTTCCACTTCTTGCATTCGAGGCGGCATAATATATATCGTCAATTTTGTAGTTTCCGTGTTGCGTCTATTTTTTACCATTGAAACATCAACAAAAAAGCGAAATCATGAGGTTTGACAGACAGCATACTCTTCTACGCATGTATAGTTATATTTCCTACTTACACTCATCTTTTCTCGGCCTTTCGCTTCTTCTCCATCGTATTCAAAGGCATCAAAGCGTTCGTAGACACCAGCATTGGTAAAACCAGCCGAATAGGCCCGCCCTTGGCTGTCCTTGGATTGGGCCGTCAGGTGGACGAGATTGTTGAGATCACTAATGGTCATGGCAAAATCGAATACCCGCACAGCATGCAAGGGCCCATCCGAGTCGATAAAGTCGGCGGTTTGCATCTTTCCGTCCCTGGCCAGGGCCCAGAAATCATCGAGACTTCCCTCGCGTTTCTCCAGCAGGGCCGTTCCGGAGCCGTCCTTGAGGGATCCGTGCATCAGATCCATGCTCCCCGCCAGGCATCCGACGGATTCGCCCTTGTCAAGGGCGGCTCCAAAACGCCTCATATCGAGGGATTGAAGGATCTTGTAATTTCGTGTCTTGCCACTGGCATCTTTTGACGAAGATACAAAATCCGTCGATGCCAGGGTCAGAGCTGCCGAGAGAGCGTTGGTGATGCTCACACCGTTAGCCCGGCACTTTTGCAAGAGTTTTTCGGTCGTATCCTTGGAAAGAGATCGAAAAGCTAGGACAGATTTGCGCTCTAGACTCTTGGCGTCGTCTCCTCCTGCGGCCTTTCCAGAAATAGTGGTGAGGGCCCCGGCGAGTCCTCCCCCCTCGCTCTTGTTGGAAGAATCGTCTGGCAAAATCACGGGAGCCATGGTCTCTTCCAAGGCCTTTCCTCC
>Ga0115013_10002087_pt1 | contig 11250 bp, 5 predicted proteins | sample SouAtlMetagenome_2_FD_88686 | JGI IMG/M metagenome (GOLD analysis project Ga0115013, IMG submission 88686) | Marine eukaryotic phytoplankton communities from Atlantic Ocean - South Atlantic ANT15 Metagenome | ecosystem: Environmental > Aquatic > Marine > Oceanic | place: South Atlantic Ocean...
CAAGCGAAGGCCGTCATCGGTGACCTGGTAGAACTGGTGGTGCCCGTAGAAGGAGTGATCGGAACTCAGGTCGGAGGGGTAAGGCTGATTGAGTTGTAATGTTTTTTCTCCGGCTGGCCGGGGGTGAACTTGGCCTGATGGGATTGGTCTTCCAAAGAGGGGGCGGCCGTCTCGGTGAAACTTGAAGGGTTGGACGAAAATGGCGCGTCGCCATCCGGGTTTGGCGTCGCGCTTGGCGTGGAAGATGTGCCACCATTCAGATCCGTCTGGTGACTTGACGAAACAGGAATGACCGACGCCGAAGGTCTCCTTGGATGATTGGAAGATGCTTCCTTTGCGTTTTTTCCAAGATGCGGGATCGAGCGGATCGTCGCCGGTGAGTTCGAGTTGGCCGAGTTTATAGCTGGGCAACCAGGAAGCGCCGCAAGAATAGATGAGATAGGTATGTTTGCCATTTTTGAGAATTTGTGGCCCTTCATTCAGGCCGCGGCCGTTTTCGCCGCTTTCGGTTTTCTCCCACGGATAATCGAGGTTGTCGCAAATTCGCACGCGTTTGCCGGCGAGCTTGGTGGGCGAGGCCATCTCGGCGATGTAGAGAAACTGGCGGTCGGTCTCAGGGCCGTCCCAGCCAGACCAGAGCGCGTAGAGTTTGCCTTTGTGTTGGAGCGGAGTCATGTCGATGGCCCAGAGGTTTTGTTCCTCGGAGTCGCCGGTTTGAAATGGTCCGTGGAGTTCATAGCCGCCGAGAGGGTCTTTGGTTTTTGACTGAAGAACGTAGGCGAGGTGGTTTTTATTTTGGCCGTCGGAAGCGGCGAAGTAGATGTGCCACTTATCGTTGAGATAGTGGAGTTCAGGTGCCCAGACTTCTTTGGAGTAGGGACCGGCTTCCGGAGCCTGCCAGACGAGATGTTTTTGACCGAAGGAGGTCAGGTTCTTGCTTGTGTGAATTGAGATGCCGCGATTGCCTTCGGAGAAACACCATAGGTAGCGGTCGTTGTTGGGATCGCGAATGACCCAAGGATCGGCACCTTCACCGATGGGGTTGACGAAGTGGTTGAGTGGAAGCGCACCGACCTTGGCGTAGTCGGGATGACTGCCGTCGACCGGCATTTTCTTGTTCCAAGCTCGCAGGGCCTGGTCGAGTCGGGCGACAATTTTAGGATGCTTTCCGGTGAGGTTTTTTGATTCACCGGGATCGGCGGGGAGGTCGTAGAGTTGTGGAGTGGAGCCGTCGTGGTTGACGAGGTATTTCCACTTGCCCTCGCGAACGGCGAGATCGGGGTTGTCTTCCTGAAATCCATGGCCAAAGCCGGGGCGGTCTGGAGGACGCCGCCAAAAGATGGGAGCTTTTCGGGAGGCGGTGGATTTTCCAACGAGCGTTTGCGAGACGTCTTCGCCGTCGAGATCTTGGGAGGGCTTGGTTCCGGTAATCTGGTAAAGCGAGCGGTTGAGATCGATGGCGCTGAAGACGGAACTGTCGTTGGTGCTGCCTATTTTTTCTATGGGCATGAGTCCGGGAGCCCAAACGACGAGGGGAGAGCGAATGCCGCCCTCATACATCCAGGTCTTGGCTCCGCGAAAAGGGCGGGAGGTTCCGGCACCAGGTTCGTGGCCGTTGTCGGAGCAAACGGTGATAATGGTGTTGTCGCGGAGTTTGGGATCGTTGCGGACGCGATCGAAAAGGCGGGCGAGTTGTTCGTCCATGGAATCGAGAACGCCATTGTAGAGTTCGCGTTTGCTTCCGCCCCATTTGTCAAGTGGCGGCCAGAATGGACCGTGGACATCGTCAGGCCAGAGGTTGATGAAGAAGGGCTTTTCTTTGCTCTGGGATTTATCGATGAACTTGAGCGCTTCCTCAACGAAGCCGGTGGTGATTTCGGAACGCTGCATCCACTTGAACCCTTCACCGAGACGTTCGGCATCGGCCCAGATTCGTCCCGTGATGGGGTCGCCGCCCTTCGAGTTGGGCTTCATGGTGAGCGGTAGAAGTTTCGGGCCGATCCCCTCGAAGTTGGTCAGTGACTGATCGAATCCATAAGTTGCGATGGTGGGAGCATCGGCGACGTCGCGTTGCCCGCCCATATGCCATTTGCCGAAGTGGCCGGTGGCGTAGCCGTGGGCCTTGAGCTGTTTGGCCAGAGTAGGTGCCTTGGGATCAAGCCACTGGGCCATGCCGCGCCTGTTATTGTCACGACGATTGTTGAGATAGGAGGTGATGCGATAGCGATGCGGGTATTGCCCTGTGGTGAGCGCGACGCGGGAGGGTGAGCAAATGGGAGAGTTGACGTAGAAATTGGTGAACTTGATTCCCTCGGCAGCGAGACGGTCGATATGCTGGGTCTTGACCGTACCGCCGAAGCAGGAGAAGTCGGAGTATCCCATGTCGTCGATGAAGACGACGATGACGTTTGGGCGTTTGGCGGCGTGCAGAGAGCCGATGAGAAAGAGCGAGCAGAGGAAGAGCTTCATGAGAGGGAGTTTACAAAAGGTGGGGGCCGTTAGGCGAGTCCGGAGTGTGTGCTTGAGTCGGAGCGGAGAGGGATCTAACTTTCTGCATGGACGAATCTTCGAAAGCAGAGGGCGCAAAAGGCCCTCGTTGGAAACTTCTTCTTTGGTCCCAATTGATTTTTGTTCTGCTGTGGTTTGGTTTGAGAAATATTCCAGGCCTCGAGGAGAAGGGTGCTGTCGGAGCGGTTGATCTCCTGATGGTTCTGTTGGTAATTGCAGTTGCGATGATTTGGCTTCTCTTTTTGAGTCGGCTGAAATGGAGGGCCCGTTTAATCGGAGCTGGTGTGGTATTGGGATTATTCGGTGGATTGGTGAAGATAGATGGGCATACGGGGAGTTTCTTCCCTCAGTTTTCATGGCGGTGGTCCAAGGATCCTGCGACCGAGATTCCCGAAATGACGGGCAAGATGGCCGAGGAGGGAACGGTGATTGAGACCGAGGGCTTGGAGAACTTCCCCCGCCTTTTGGGTTCGGAGATGAAGAACTGGGTGTCGGATGAACTCCTGCCTGATGGCTGGTATCAATCGGAACCGAAAGAATTGTGGCGTGCGAAGCTGGGGGAAGGCTGGTCGGGCTTTTCGGTGGCGGGAGCTTATGCCTTTACGATGGAGCAGCTGGGAACGAACGAGACGACGATTTGCTATGAGTTGAGAACGGGGAAGCCGGTTTGGGCTCATGAGGAGGATGTTCGTTTCGAGGAATCGATGGGTGACGACGGTCCGCGGTCGACGCCGACGATCATTGACGGGAAAGTGTTTTCTTTTGGCGCAACGGGGATTTTGAATTGTCTCGATGCGAGGACCGGGAAAGTGATTTGGGGGAAGAATGTTCTCAAGGAGGTTGGGCAGAGTGTTCCAACATGGGCGAAGAGTTGCAGTCCCTTGGTGGTCGATGGGAAAGTGATCGTGACTTTGGGGAGCGAGGCGGAAAAAAATCTTGCGGCCTGGGATGTAGCGTCGGGGGATATGGTGTGGAGATCCGGAGACTACAAATCTTCTTATGCTTCACCAGTTGTTGCGACTCTGGCCGGGAGGCGGCAGATCGTTGCTGTTCAGCAGGACGCGGTGTGTGGATACGATGTAGCCAGTGGCGAAGAGTTATGGTCCTTTCCGATTGGAAACCCGCAGAGTAATTGTGCGTCACCACTCGTTGTGGAAGATACTGTCATCACGAGCAGCGGCTACGGTTATGGGACACATCGGATTGAGATCAGTGCAGTCGATGATGGCTTCGAGGCTACAGAGCTATGGTTTAGTAAAAAGTTGAAAGCCAAGTTTGCCGATATGGTGGTGAATGAGGGTTATCTTTATGGATTGAATGACGGTCGCCTGGTTTGTTTGGAGTTGAAGAGTGGTGACTTGAAATGGCGGGGTAGTAATTACGGCCACGGTCAAATCCTGGGTGTCGGGAAACACATGATCTTGCAAGGAGAGAGAGGGTCGGTGTTTTTTCTCGAGATGACTCCGGAGGGTGAGAAGGTGATTCAAGAAATCGAGGCCTTGGACCATCGGACTTGGAATCACCCGGCGCTGGCAGGAAGGATTCTTCTCATTCGCAATGACCGGGAAGCGATCGCCTTCGAATTCTAAGTGAGGCTTGAGCCCACTATTTTTTCGGGTCGACTTCTAAGTTGAGGAGTTCGACTTTTCCACCAAAGGAAAAGGGAGAGGGATACATGCCAACCGGTGATTCCGGGTCGGATTTAAGAGTCTGACCTTCATTTGGGTTTTGGGAAATATGCCCGAGTTTCTTACCGGTGAAGAGCGGGCTGTCGTCGAGACTTAGGATGTCGATAATGATACGCCCTCGCGTGTTGAGCCCTGCCGAGATTGTAAATTCCTTTTTCGGCCGGTAATGCTCGACGACGAGGGTTTCGAGTTCCTTGTTTCGACGCACTGCGAAGTGAATCTCCCCATCTTTCATGTAGAGGGAATAGCCGTGGTGGTCACCTCCATGGGAAATGATGACGCCATCTGTTTTCTTGGGGTCGGGGGTGACTTTTAAAGTGAGTTCAAATGAACGATTGGTGATGTCGGGGTGTTTTTTGTAGGTAGTCTTCTTTGGGGCCTTCCGCCTGAATGGGGAATCCCGGGGAATCTTGCAGTTCTTGGCGACAGATTTTGGAAGGTGGGATGCGAGGCGTTCACGAGTCGCCTGATGGTCAGTGTGTCTAGCCAGGTTGTTGAATTCATTGGGATCGGTTTTCAGATCGTAGAGTTCTTCGAAACCATCGGCGTATTTGATGTAGCGATAGCGATCATCGGAGAGAGCATGAGACGGACTTTCCGATTTCATGTCCTTGTTGAAAACAAAAGAGGTGAGGGAAGGTTGTGATTTCGCAGTCGAGGGATCTTTGAGTTGGGGAACCAGGGAAGTTCCAGTGCATTGCTCGGGAACCGGGATTCCGGATAGTTCACAGAGGGTGGGATAGAGGTCGGTGAGGTTCGCGGGTTGTTCTGTCTTTGTTCCGTCCTTGGAAATCCCCGGGGCGTGGATGAAGAGCGGGGTGTTGGTGGTTTGGTGCCAGAGCGCGAACTTTTCCCAGTTGGATTTTTCGCCAATGTGAAACCCGTGATCCGTCCAAAGAACGATGATGGTATTGTCCCTCATTGGAGATGATTCAAGCGCGTCGAGAAGTCGTCCCAGTTGGTGATCTACATAGCTGATGCTGGCGAGGTAGCCTTGCATGAGAGGTTTCCATTGATCGTTGTCGGTGACCCATTTGTGCCAAGAAACCCGGTCAGCGGGGCGGGCGTCGGCGAGGTCGTTTTCGATATCGGTGGGAAGTTGAACCTTATCCAGGGGGTAGAGATCGAAGTATTTCTGCGGTACTTCGAAGGGGATATGCGGGCGGAAAAGCCCCACCGCCAGGAATTGCGGTTTGGCGTGCTGTGTTTTGAGTTTTTCAATAGCCCAATCAACGACAAGATGATCTCCGTAAGTATCCTCGGCTTGTGGAAGGGGAGTTGCTCCGAAGAGAAAATTGCCCAGCGGGCGTTGTCCCTTGAAGCCGTGGCTTTGGTTGTTGGGAAAATCCGGTCTTGGCCAGTCGGCGGAAATTGGGTCGAGGGGATCGCCCCGGTATTCGTCCCAGGCCAGAGGGTCATTTTGTGAATCGCCGGGAGTCCATTGAAGAGTGTGGAAAATCTTCCCTGCTCCCGCGCTGTGGTAGCTATGATTGCTAAAGTGCTTCGAAAGAACAATTGCGTCGGAGAGAACAGGCGACTCGTGGCGCCATCGCGGTCCATGTGCTCCGAAGAGGTTGCGATAGATCCCTGATTTGACAGGATGCACGCCCGTCATCACCGCCACACGCGAAGGATGACAAGCTGGAGCGGCGCAATGGGCGTTGGTGAAGGTGACGGATTGTTTGGCGAGGCGATTGAAATTGGGCGTGATGACCCCCGGGTGCTTGGCGAGAGGTGAGATGTAATTATTAAGGTCGTCGACCGAGATGAAGAGGACGTTCGGTTTTGCCTCCTTGCCTAATGCACCCAAGGGAAACAACAAGCATGGTAGAACCTGCCTAAAAAGGGATTTCATAGGCAAGGATACTGAGACCTCTTGAGAAATTTAACAGGCTATTTGTCTGATATGGGCGCTGGTGAAGCGAGAAATGGAAGTTGGCGGGCATGACCGCGAGGGTCGAGCAAGGTGGGGTGTGGCTGAGCCCTTCGGCAGTGGTGCCGGGGAGGAGTTTCTTGAATCCGGTGCGACCACGGGTTCCAAGAACGACGAGATCGGCATCGAATTTCTTGATTTCGTGGAGAATGCCTTCGTGCGTGTTGAGTGCGATGATCTTTTTGGTCGATGGTCTTGAGATGGTGCGCCAAGTGTTTTTAAAACAATGTCGCGATGGGTTTGCCTCCGTCGGTGATGGGAACCGGGCGGGTGCCGTCGATAAGTTCGTGGGAAGGGTTGATCCCAAGGGAGGCGTGTATGGTGGCGTGGAAGTCGGGAATGGAGACGGGCTTTTCGACGACTTTTTTGGCGAGGTCGTCGGTGACGCCGTAGGCTCCCTGGTGTCTGAGTCCGCCTCCGGCGAGAACGAGGGAGAAAGCGGATCCCTGGTGACCGCGGCCGCCGTTTCCGTCGAATTCAGCCGGCCGCCCGAATTCGGTGGCGATGACGATGAGGGTTTTGTCGAGGAGTCTTTTCCTCTCAAGGTCATCCATGAGCGTGGCGATGCCGTTGTCGAGGTCGCGGATGAGTTCGTATTGTTTGAGCTGTCCTTTTCCGTGGGTGTCCCAGCCGGTGCCGTTGAGGAAGCCGGGGTTGTGGGAGAGTTCGATGAAGCGGACTCCGTCCTGCACGAGGCGGCGCGCGAGGAGGCAGCGTTGCCCGAACTCACTTTGGTATTTATTGCGGAGTTCGGCGGGCTCGGAATCGAGCTTGAAGTTTTTCATGAAGCCGGGACCGGCGAGGCGGAGCGCTTCGGTTTGGGCTTTTTGGTAGTCGGCGAGCGCGGAGCCCTCCGGTGATTTTTTCTCAAGGACGGCAAGAAGTTTCCTTCGCTTGGCGATACGATCTTCGGTGAGGAAGTCGGGACGGGTAAATCCGGCGGGGCCGGTTTTCATGTCGGTGAGATAAATGTTGCCGCAGCCCGCGCCAAGGAAGCCGGGACCGCGGCTGACATTGGGGAAGCCGATGAGCATGTAGGCGGGAACTTCTGGATTGGCCGCGCCACGTTGGTGGGCCACGATCGAACCGATCGAGGGATAGGTCGTGGATCCGCTGGTGGGACGTCCGGTGTGGACGAAGTTGGAAGCGATGGCGTGCTCGTCGATGAGCTGGTGATTACACGAACGAACGGCGGTGACTTTGTTCATGTGCCGGGCGAGTTGCGGGAGGTGTTCGCAGACTTGCACGCCTCTCACCGAAGTGTCGATAGCGGTGTAGTCGGATCCGGTTTTGAAGGGCTTCTTCGAGCTGCCTTGTTTCTTTGGGTCGAAGGTGTCAATCTGAGACGCACCGCCGCCGAGCCAGATGAGGATGCAATGTTCCGCCTTGCCCTTGGGGAAGTTGGCATCGGGGCTGGAAGCCCCGGCTATGCCGGCGAGGGCGCTGGTCGAGAGAAAGTGGCGGCGGTTCATCTTGAAAATTATTTGAGGTGCTTGTCGCCGAAGTTGAGATACTGGTCCCAATCGTAGTCGGTGAGGTCGTGTTTTCCAGATCTGATGTGGTAGCCGACGTGGCCGGAAAGAACGGGCTTGTCGGGAGCGGGCATTTCCATGGTGGCGAGACCTTTGAGACCGAAGAGATTGTAGACGGGCTCGGCATGGGCGGCGGCGAGGAATTCACCTTTGGGATCGGCCCAGTCGTCTTTGGTCGCGCTGGCAACGTAGACCGCCCGGGGTGCGATGAGCGCGACGAGTTGGTGTTGGTCGATTGGAAGGTTCTCTTCTTTCCCGTTGAAAGCGTTGTAGTTTCCACAGAACCAATGGGGGAACGATTTATTAATGCGTGCGACGCGTTCGCCGTGTTTGCGACGGGCGATGGCAGCGCCGGTGCACCCTGAATTGTTGGAAATGGTGAGCGCGAAACGTTGGTCGGTGGCGCCTGCCCAGAGGGCGCATTTTCCTCCCCTGGAATGGCCAATGACGCCGATTTTTAAAGCGTCGATGTCGGTTGTGCTTTCGAAGTAATCGAGAGCCCGGGAAGCCCCCCAAGCCCAGCCGGCGATGGTTCCCCAGGCGTCGCCGGGACGTTCACTGGTGTGTTGGTCGAAGGCTTTGTGCACGCCGTTGTCGAAGTTGAGGTTTTTGTCGGTGCTTAATTCCGAATTGTGAAAGGTCGCGGCAACATAGCCCCGGTCGACGATGGTTTCCGCAGGCCAGAAGTCGTCCTTTTGTTTGCGGGTGGGGTCAATGTTTTCGCGATCCCGGTTGCAGATGAGGAGGTATCCCGGAGCAGGTTTTTTCACTTTGTTTGGAATGAAGGTGATGAGCTTGAAGGAACTCTTGCCGCCGGGGCCGGAGTAGGAGATCTCGATGATTTTGAGAGTGGCTGCACCATCCATGGCCTTGGGATCCTCCTCGATGACCCTGAAGCTGAGATCTTTGGGTTTCCCAATCGGAGCGCGTCCGTAGACGTGTTTTTTAAAGAGTTCGAGAGTTTTAGGACGTTGGGTTTGAATCCAGTCTTTCTTGTTCTTGGCCGGTGGAGAGCCGAGGGCATTGGGGATGTCCTGTGCGAGGGAGCTGCAGAAGGAGAGAGTGAAGAGGAAAAGTGAAAGGTAATACATATCTTTATGGTGGTCGGAGGCTAAGAGCCCCTGCTAAGGTTTTGAACTCTATCGAGTGTAGATCATTTCGGGGGAGTTGACGAGGGCCCAGAGGAGGTCTTCGAATTGTTGACGCCAGGCGGAGGTGAGTCTTTTGGTTGGCGGGTCACCGACGCGGGCGGCGATGATCTCCTGGCGTCGGATCTCGTCGGCGACAGGGTCGAGGTGGTTATACCAGGAGACGTATTGTGGTGGGCGATTTTTCTTTTTTGGTGAAGGTGAAGTTTGCGAAGTACGGCGTGACTCGTATCCGGGGGTAATTTGATTGAGGGAGAGTTTTTCCTCGGCGTTTGTTGGCTTGCGGGTGAGGAGACGGAGGAATACTTGCTCGAGGAGTTTTTCGGGGGTGAGGTCTTGGAGGGCGAGTTGAGTGAGCTCATGATCATCGCTGAGGCGGGTGAGCCAGGTCCCGACGGTGCCGTTGGAAATGATGGCGGGTTGGAGGGCGGTGGGGTCGGTGCTGCGTTGGTTGATGGTGCGATGGCGAACAGGGTCCCAACCGAAGGCGCTCAAGACATCGGAAACGGCCTGGATTCGTGGGAGAGTGAGGCTGAGGCGGTCACGTTCGTTGGAGAGACTGGAGAGCATCCAGGAGCGACGAGGTTGTCCAAGATTGAGGCTGCTGGTGATCGCGCGTTTGCCGTCGACGTCGATGTTCATCTCTTCGGTGTGGAAAGGTTTTCCGGTGGCGTGGAAGAGTGAGTCGACGATTTGCTCGGCTTGAAGACGACGCGTTGCCGGAGCGGTGAAGAGCGGGGAGGTTTCGCGGAGGGCGGGATCGGTGGCGCGTTGATAGGCGTGGGAATTGAAGATCTTTCGCGCGAGCGACTTGAGGGAATAGTCGTTGCGAATGAGTTCGTGTCCGAGCCAGCGGAGGAGTTTGGGATGAGAGGGTGGGGCTTTTTCCCAGTCGCCGGTGAGTTCGACAAGGCCGCGTCCCATCAGTTGTTGCCAAAGGCGGTTGGCCATAACCTGCGCGAATCGTTCGTTTTGTGGCGCGGTGACGAGGGTGGCGAGGAGGTCGCGGGAGTCGGTGGGGTTTTCGGCGAGACGATCGCCTATGTCGGAATCGAGAAATTCTTCGAAGGGCCATGCGGGAGAGACTTTAGAACCGGGCGGTAGGGTGACTTCGATGAGTGGTTTGCGCCCGCCTTTGGCGAGGCTTTCGAGGGAGACACTGGAGGTTTTGGGGACGGTGAGTGGCTTGCGGGCGAGGAGGGCTCCGAGTTCGAAGAGATCTTTTTGGAGTGATTTGTGTGACGGTGAATCGTGGCAGCGGGCGCACTTCATTTCGACGCCGAGAAAGGCGGAGCTGATGACGAGACCTTTGGCGGCCATGGGGACGTCGTTTTGAGTTGCAACGCCAAAGCCGGCGGGGCCACCGAGATTTTTGGAGCCTTCCATGCGGATGAGTTCAGTGACCATGAGGTCGAGCGGTTTGTCATCGATGAGCGATTCGTAAAGCCACCCACGGAAGGGACCGGTGTTGTTCAAAGTGGGGTTGAGGATGTTGGGGTTTTCGGCGAGGATGTCCTGCCAGTAGCCCATCCATTTGTCTGCCCAGCGGGGGTCGTCGAGGAGCCGGTCGATGGCGAGGGCGCGTTTGTCGGGAGCCTTGTCGTCGAGGAAAGTCTTGATCTCGGCGAGAGTGGGTGGGACGCCGGTGGTGTCGAGGGAAAGGCGGCGCAGGAAGGTGAGGTCGTCGCTGAGTTTAGTGAGGTGGATGCGGTCGACATCGAATTCGGGCCAGCGGGCGCCTTCTTTGATCCATTGTTTGAGGAGTGCGGCTTCTTCAGCGGTGACGGATTCGCCTTTGGGAGGCATCGCTTCGTCGGGGTCGTCGGTGGAGATGCGGTGGAGGATGGCGCTATCATCGAGTGATCCGGGCGTGATGGCGGGCCCGTCGAATTCACCGCCTTCGAGAGCGGCAGCGAGTGATGAGAGGTCGAGATCGCCTTTGGTCTTTTCGCCCTGATGGCAGGAGAAGCATTTTTTTTCAAGGATGGGATGGATGGCTTTGTAGAAATCAACTTCGTTTGGTTTCCGTCCTTTGACCTGGGATGAGAGATTTTGAATGCGGGCATTGAGAAAATGGTCGATTGTGTTTTGTGCCGGGAAACCTTTGGTGGGTGCGGGTGGGGAAACAGGTTCGGTTTCTGAGAGGTAGTCTTGCGCTATTTTGCGGCGCTTGTTCCAGTAGGGTGCTTGTTTTTCTCTGGCGACGGAGCGGCGTTCGAGATTGGTTTGGGTAATCCATTCCTGGAACTTGGTAAGAAAAGGCGGGAAGTCTTCATCAGTGTAGGGGACAGTTTGCTCGGTGGGAGTGAGGAGCTGCCAGGAGGTGGTTCCTTCGAGAGAAATGGCCACGACGAACTCGCCGGGCTCGGGACGGTTTCCGCCGGTGCCAATGAGTTGCTGCATCGAGATGAGATGCTCGCCTCCGGTGGAGGTGAAGGTGG
>Ga0115013_10002090_pt1 | contig 11249 bp, 14 predicted proteins | sample SouAtlMetagenome_2_FD_88686 | JGI IMG/M metagenome (GOLD analysis project Ga0115013, IMG submission 88686) | Marine eukaryotic phytoplankton communities from Atlantic Ocean - South Atlantic ANT15 Metagenome | ecosystem: Environmental > Aquatic > Marine > Oceanic | place: South Atlantic Ocean...
GTAAGGGTGATATATTAGAAAAACATAAAGATAGATTTTCTTGTGAAGTTTCTACAACATTAAATTTGGGTGGCGATATGTGGCCAATATATTTAACAGATACAAAAGGAAAAGACATTGAAGTAAAATTAAATCCTAGTGATATGTTAATTTATTCTGGTTGTGAATTAGAACATTGGAGAAATGAATTTGAGGGTGATGAGTGTATTCAGGTGTTCTTACATTATAATACTAAAAATGAAAATTCAGAATTAAACAAATATGATGGTAGAGCACATTTAGGTTTACCTTCATGGTTCAAAGGAAAGAAAATAGTATGGAAAAAAACTACAAAATAATAGAAAATTTTTTATCTAAAGATAAATTTATAGAATTACAAAACTTACTTTTTTCTTGTGAGTTTCCTTATTTTTATAATAAAACATTAAATGGTAAACATAAAGAGGAAGATAATACATCATACTTTACACATACATTATATGCACAACATTTAAGTTATATTGCTAGCAATCATTATTCTAATTTTAGATTTATTACAAATATGTTAGATGTTAAATCTTCTTTAAGAATGAAAGTTAATCTATATCCTAAAACAGATATAATACAAGAACATGCTCCACATATAGATTATGATTTTGAACACAAAGGATTTATTTTATCAATGAATACATGTAATGGTTTTACAATATTAGATGATGGCACAAAAATTGATTCTATTGAAAATAGGGCATTATTATTTGACCCTAGTAAGTTACATCATAGTACAACATGCACAGATGAAAAAGTTAGAATTAATATTATCTTAAATTACCTTTAGTATGATTAAAATTATAGAAGATTTTTTACCAGAAAATATACAAAATAATCTTGAAGAATTGATGAAAAACGAATCATTTTTTTCGTGGTATTTTCATTCAAATACAGTCGGATTAGGTGAGTGTATCTCTAATAATAATACAATAGAAACACCACAGTTAGTACATCAGTTTATGAGATATGGTCAACCAAATTCTGATTACTTCAAAGACACTTTTGATGTTATGGAACATTTAGAAAAACAGGTTGATTTTGAGATACCTAAAGAATTATTATTTCCTAAATGGGATAGAATAAAAGGAAACTGTTTATTTCCTTGTAGTAATTATACAGAAGATAATTTTCATCCAGCACATCAAGATAAAGATAAAGAAGATAACTGTTATACTTTTTTATACTATGTAAATGATAGTGATGGTGATACAAGATTTTGGTCTAATACTGATAATGTTCCTAATCTTCATAAAGAACCTATATTAAGATATACCCCTAAAAAAGGTACAGGAGTTTTATTTCCGTCAGAAACTTGGCATTGTAGTTCAAACCCTATAAGTAGTGATTATAGAATGGTAATTAATTATATATTTCAACCAGTTTAAAGGAAAGAAACTCTTATAAATAATGTATAAATAAAAGAAACAGTAGGATTCAATTCATATGACAAGAGCAAGAGATAGAGCAGCAGGAGATTTTACAGGCACCGTAGTAGGTGGTGATAATACATTATCAACAGTTAATCTTTTAGATATTGGTGTAGTAACTAATGCAATAGGGGCAATAGGTGGAGGTTCTCAAGCAATAAATTTGGCTCTTGGTAACTGTGTATCTGCAACTGTAGATACTGGTACCACAACCTTTACATTTACAAATCCCACAGCAGCAGATGAATGTAATATATGGGCATTAATATTAACTAATGGTGGAAGTCAGACAGTTAACTTTCCTGCTTCAGTAGATTGGGAAGGTGGAACAGCACCTACACTAACAACATCAGGGGTAGATATTCTAGTATTTTTAACAATAGATGCTGGTACTACATGGCATGGACAAGTTTATAGTGCAGATTCTAAATCACCATCATAGGAGAATAATATGGCAGTACTACAATATTTAATGATGGGTAGAGCCGTAGCTGGTAGAACAATAACTACAGGTCAAAGATGGGTGGCACTTGAAAATAACAATGGTGAAGCTGGATTAGGTAATACTAATAATGCAACTTTACAACAGATGGGTAGTGAAACTTATTGGCAAAATACAGAATCACCAGGTCAGCACGGAGATAATCGAAGTGTTGTAACTTCTGAAGGCAAGTTATATATGTGGGGTAGAAATAATTCTGGATGTTTAGGATTAGGAGATACCACACAAAGAACTTCACCAGTACAACTTGGTACCGATACTGATTGGTTGGAAGCAGGCATCACAGCAGGTGCATGTGCAGCTATAAAAACAAATGGTACTTTATGGACTTGGGGTGAAAATTATGTAGGGGCTCTTGGAAGTGGAAATACCACATCAAGAAGTTCACCTGCACAGGTTGGTTCTGATACTGATTGGGGCCATGTTTTACCAACTGCTGCTAACCATGATGGTTTATTTGTTATGAAAACCGATGGAGAACTTTACTATTCTGGTCTTGGAGTTCATGGGCTCTCAAATGTAAGTTCTTTTACACAGATTGGTAGTGCAGATGGTTTTGTAGATGCTGTTATGATTGGAACAGGTATAGTAGCATGGAAGTAAATTTACAAAATAAATATGAATCACCCCCATTAATAAAAACTGTAAAGTCACAAAAACCTATAGGTAAAGTTCGCATGTCCACAGTAGATGCATTTATGATTGCAGCTGATGGTAATATGAAAAAGGCAGAACAATTAGCAAAAGAAAAAAATAAACTTGATTATCAATTACTGTTAGCAGTACAAGGTAAAACTGAACAAGCTTGGAAAGTTGTCAAAGAATTAGAAAAAGAAGAACCAGAAAATAATAGAGCAGCTTTTAATAGAGGTTGGTTCTATCTTTCAAGAGGTGAATTAAAAAAAGGTTTAGCTCTTATGGAAAGGGGTCGTTTTGTAAATGTTTGGGGTAATGAAAATGAATTAGGTGGAATGTTTTCAGTTAGATGGGATGGTAAACAAGATTTAAAAAATAAGTTTGTTTTAATTTATATGGAAGGTGGTTTTGGTGATGAGATTCTTAATGTTCGTTTTGTAAAAGAACTTGTCAATAAAGGAGCTAAAGTTATTATTGCTTGTCAACCTACATTGGCTCCATTATTTGCACGAATTGAAGGAGTATCGGCAGTAGCACAAACAGACATATTAAAAGGAATATGGCATGATTATTATATACCTTCATTTTCATTAGCACATTTACTAGGTCACGAATATAAAGATTTAAATGGTTCAGCATATATAACACCAAATGTAAAATGTGTTAAAAGATTTTCTAATTATATTAAAAAAGATGGTTTTAAGGTTGGCATTAGGTGGGGTGGTAATCAAGAGTTTGAATTTCAACAAATGAGAGCATTTCCATTTAAAGATTTTTATAATGCTGTTAATCAAGAAAATGTTGATTTGTATTCTTTACAATTATCAGATTCATCTTATGTAGATGTATCAAAGTATAACATAACTGACCTTGAAGAACATTTAACTGATTGGGAACAAACTGCTGGAGCTATCGCTAACTTGGATTTAGTAATAACTTCTTGTACATCAATAGCTCATCTATCTGCAGCAATGGGAAAAGAAACTTGGGTGATAATACCTACTATGCCTTACTACCCATGGGCAGTGCCAGGTGATAAAAGTGCTTGGTATAATTCAGTTAAGTTAATAAGACAAGAAAAATTTGGTAACTGGGATAAACCTTTTGCTAAAGTTAAGCAAGAATTGGAGATTAGAAAATGTCAAAGGTAGCAATAGTAGAAGATGGTAAAGTAGTTTATAGAGGTGCATTACCTAGAGTGTGGAAAAATTCATCTGGTTTACATAACAGTAAAGATGATTGGGATACACTTAAAGATATTGGTATATATCCTTTAGAAGAAGTTACACCTTCTTACAATAGTAGCACAGAAACTCTTGATGGTTTTACAGAGGATATACAATCAAATAAAGTTGTGCTAACACATAAAAAGCGTGATAAAACAGATGCAGAAAAAAATTCAGATGCAGCATCAGCAGCTGAGCAATACAAGTGGAAAAGAGAAAGAGAATATCCTAGTATTGAAGACCAATTAGATAAAATTTATCATGATGGTATAGATGAATGGAAAAAAGTAATTAAAGCAGTTAAGGATAAGTATCCAAAACCATCATAGTTTTTTGTATAAATAACTATATTCAATAGGATTAAATTAAAATGACACGAAGTAGAGAAGTATCAAAAGGCGCAACACGAAACGAGTTTATATATACCGCCACAGCAACACAAACAACCTTTAGTGGTAATGATTCTAATAGTAATTCACTATCATATACTGTTGGTCAAATAGATGTGTTCCTTAATGGTGCTAGATTAGCACCTGCCGATTACACAGCATCCAATGGAACATCAGTTGTGTTAGGTACTGCTGCAGATGCAAATGATGTATTACAAGTAAATGCATTTGGTAGTTTTAGTGTTGCAGATGTTATAGTTGCAAGAGCAGAGTTTGATTATACTGCCACTGCTGGTCAAACAACCTTTACAGGTTCAGATAACGATTCACAAACAATGGCATATACTGCTGGTCGTATAGATGTATATCTAAATGGCTCTAGATTAAATGTAACAGATGACTATGTTGCAACCAATGGAACATCAGTCGTATTAGAAGCTGGTACTCAGGCAGGAGATTCACTTGTTGTTGTTTCACATGGAACAGTTAACTTAGCTGCAAACATAGTGGCAGGTGATTTAGATTTAAATGGAAATGAATTAATATTAGATGTTGATGGTGATACTAGTATTACTTCTGATACAGATGACCAAATAGATTTTAAAATTGCAAATACAGACCATATAAAATTTTTATCATCATCTGGTGATACAGTTATACAACCAATGACAGATACTAAAGATATTATCTTTAAACAATTTGATGGTACAGGTGTACTTGCAATTAACGATGGTGCATATGCTGAATTTTTAGGAGCAGGAATTGTACCAGAGGCAACATTAACAGATGCCTCTACGATAACTTGGAATGGATTAACACAATCAGTATGTAAAGTAACATTAGGAGCCAATAGAACAATGGGGTTGGCCTCTGGTGGTGTTACAGGTGCGTTCATATCAATATTAATTATTCAAGATGGCACAGGTTCTAGAACTATAACTTGGAATGCAGCATATGAGTTTACAGGTGATACGGCCCCAACACTAACAACAACTGCTAACAAAGGTGACCTTTTTGTATTCAGATACAATGGAGCAAAATGGTTAGAGGTTGGTAGAAATTTAAACCTAACATTGAGTTAATAATATGGCAATTTACGCAACAGTAGAAAGTGGTAATGTAAAAGAAACATTTACTAGACATACAGCATTTGAATTAAATGGAGTTAAACATGCTAGAAATATTTGGAGTTTATGGTCTGAATCAGATTTAAAAGCACTTGGATGTTTTACAGTAATAGAAACTGATACAAATTATAAAGACCCAGCATTTTATACTAATACAAATCCAATATACACTTATAATGCAAGTGCTAAGACAGTAACAAGAACATATGGTACTGCTACAGCATTAAATTTAGATACAATAAAAAATAGAGAAAAGGCTATAGTAAAAATGGATGCTCATAATTTATTACAACAAACTGATTGGGAAGTAATAAAGGCAAAAGAATTAGGTGAATCTGTATCTAGTGACACTACAACATATAGAGCAAGTGTTAGAACAAAAGCAAATGCTATGGAAACTGCTATTACTAACGCATCTGACATGGCAGCAATGTTAACTCTATTCACAAGAGATGGTAGTGGTAACAGACCAATAGGTGATTTACCTACAAGTTAATAGGAGTAAATTATGTCATTATTTTCAGGTGCAGCCTGTAATGTAAAAATACCATATTCTATAGATGCGGCATGTGATTTTAATCAGGCTGATTCAGACCACATGACAAACACACCAGCCAGTAATGGTAATCAAAGAACTTTTACAGTTTCGGTTTGGATTAAACTTGATTCAGATAATGATTCTAGAACAATATTTCATTCTAACACATGGCCTAGTGAGCCATGGTTTGTGATTCAGGTTCAAGAAAGTGACCAATTAATTGTTAGGTCATACTCAGGTTCTGTGTCACCTGCTGACCATCAAAAAAGAACTAATAATAGTATATCAGAGGGTTCATGGCAACATATTGTTGTGGGGGTCGATACAACAGATACGACTGATGCTGATAAAGTAAAAATATATTTTAATGGTACACGACAAACTAGTTTTGCTACTGATTATGGTTGGACTGTAGATAATTATGATACTGGTGTCGGTCAAACTGCTCACGAACAACAAGTAGGTGAAGAGCCTGCATTAGGAAGATACTTTAATGGAGAGATGGCAGAATTTTATATGATTGATGGTCAACAACTTGCACCTTCAGAATTTGCAGTAGATGATGGTGGTACATGGAAGGCCATAGAGTATACAGGTACATTTGGTACAGCAGGATTTCATTTAGACTTTGCAGATTCAAGTGATTTGGGTAATGATGTTTCTGGTAATGGTGAACACTTTAATGAAGTAAATATTGTTTCAGGTAATCAGATAACAAGTAATTTACCACCAGTTAAATCTTAATATATTATGGAACTTAACTATGGATATAAGCATAATTAAAAATGCTGTTGATGATAAATTTATACAAAGTATAATAGATGTTGGTAAAAATCAAAAACTAGAGGAAGCCAGAATTGGTGGAGAATCTAACACATCAAATAATATAAGAAGTACAAAGATATCTTGGATAATGGATAAAACTATATTATTAACATTAAAAGACAAGATGCTTGAAATAAATAAAAGTAAAAATTGGAACTATGATGTAACTGATATGTTTCCATTTCAATATTCAGTCTATCATGAAAATGACCATTATGATTGGCATGTTGATACAGGAAGTGCATATCTAAAACAAAAGGAAAGAAAGATTTCTTTTTCACTAATATTAAATGATAATTATAAAGGTGGAGAATTAGAGTTTAAGAATTCAGATGAAAACATATCATTAGATTTAAACAAAGGAGATATGGTCACATTTCCTAGTTTTTTGGAACATAGAGTAAAACCTGTGTTAAATGGAACTAGAATATCACTTGTTGGTTGGATGTTAGGACCATGTTAAATATAAAAAGTATTATAAATAATATATAAATAAAAGAAACAATTAGGTAATCACAACATGGCAATAACAAGAGCATTTTTAAATAGTCAAAGATATGATGAATCAAAAGGTGGTATTAATAATACTTACATGGCACCTATTATAATTAATGGTGATATGAATGTAACTCAAAGAGGAGACCAAACAGGTGTAACCGCAGAAAAATACACTACAGCAGACAGATTTGTTATTAATATTTCAAATCTAGGTACATGGGCATTTTCATCTTCAACTGATGCGCCAGGTTTTGGATTTGGTAAAAGTTTAAAAATAGATTGCACGACAGCAGACGGTTCACCTGCATCAGGGGATAATATGTATTTAACCCAATTAATAGAAGGTCAAAATTTACAAATGATGAGAAAAGGAACAGCAAGTGCTAAAACATCTACTGTTGCCTATTGGATTAAATCTAACAAAACAGGAAACTATGTTGTTGAGTTATGGGATAGAACAAATGATAGACATGTTGGTAAAGTAGCAACAATATCACAAGCAAACACATGGGAAAAACATGTTTGTAATTTCCCTGCTGATACATCAGGTGCCTTGGCTAATACAACTGCTAGGTCAATAATGGTATCTTGGGCTTTTGATTCAGGTACAAATTTTACATCAGGCACACTACCAAGTGCATGGGGTAGTCGTTCAGATGCAAACAGATTTGTAGGAACTACATTAGCATTAGGAGATAGTACAGACAATGAAGTATTAATAACTGGTATCCAATTCGAAATGGGAACTTATGATAGTGAAACAATGCCACCATTTCAGTTTGAAGATGCTGCCACAAATTTAGTCAGATGTCAGAGGTATTTTATTAGTACTACAGTAGCAGATGGTACAAGATTAGGTGATGGTATATTTAGAAGTACAACAAGAGCATTAGGTAATGTAGATTGTATGGGGTTAGTGCCTAATATGAGAGCAGTACCTTCAGTAGCAACGACCATTACTTCATTTCAAATGTATTATGGTGCAGATACAACTACAAATGTTTCAGCCTCATCAGGTGATGGGTTAGCTATGAATGGTCACACAGAGTGCAGAACAGATTTTACATTAGCGTCAGGTTCAACAACAGCAGGATTGCCAGGTAAGTTAAGAGCAAACTCAGCTGGTGCTATGGAATTTGAAGCAGAATTATAGGAGATAGATTATGTTAATAACATCAGCAAAATATTATAAACATGATGGTGAAAATGCTGGAGTACATGCTGTGATAGATGGCAAAAAATGGGCAGTTCCTATGGATAATAACAATAGACATTATCAGGCCATATTAGAGTGGGTTGCCGCTGGAAACAGTATAACGGCTGCAGATTAGTACTGAAATACTAGTAAATGTTCCTATATACCTCTAAGAGTGTCTAGCATCCAATATTTTAAGTTTTATATTTTTTTGATATGATGATATCACTTGATATTCAAAACAGTCAAAATAACATGCTCTAGGACTTTGTTTTTTCGTAATATCTTCATTTTCTCTTACTATTCACTATTATTATAAATACTAGTAAAATAGGATAATTAGTATGGCAGTACCAACAAGTAAATCAACATTTGCATCATATTGTAAAAGAGCTCTAGGATTCGGTGTCATTGATATCAATGTATCAGATGACCAAGTGGATGATAGAGTAGATGAGGCACTACAATATTTTTCTCAATACCATTATGATGGCGTTGAAAAGATGTATCTAAAATATAAGATTACTGAAACAGATATTACAAGAGCTCGTGGAAATACCACAACAACATCTGCAGACACAGTAGACAGTTCTATAACTGCAAGTTTTGAAGAAGGTAATAATTTTATTCCTATGCCATCTGCTGTAGTTTCAGTAACTAATATATTTGATTTTACAAATGCAGTAGAACAAAATATGTTTGATATTCGTTATCAATTAAGACTAAATGATTTATATGATTTTTCATCTACATCTATTATACATTATCAAATGACAATGCAACAATTAGATTTACTATCTCATGTCTTAGTAGGTGAAGTACCAATTCGTTTCAATCAACATCAAAATAGATTATACTTAGATATGGATTGGGAGCAAGTATCTGCAGATGAATATTTAATCATAGAATGTTATCGTAAGATAGACCCAGCAACATATACAGATATCTTTGATGATATCTATTTAAAAAGATATGCAACAGCATTAATCAAAAGACAATGGGGAGCAAACCTCTCTAAATTTAACGGAGTAGCAACTTTAGGTGGGGTAACAATGAATGGTGAACAAATTTATTCTCAAGCAATCGAAGAAATACAAAGACTAGAGGAACAAATTCAATTATCTTTCGAAACACCTATAGACTACATGATAGGATAAGGTTATGGCAGTCAATAAGGCTTTTCATACAAACAATAGTACAGCTATTACATCAGAAAAAAATCTGTATAGTGATTTAGTAAAAGAGGCTATACAAATTTTTGGTCATGATGTTTATTACATAGACAGAACAACTGTTGCCATTGATAGTGTTTTAGGTGAAGATTCACTTAGTAAATTTACTACACAAGTTCCTATTGAAATGTATGTTGAAAATGCTGAAGGTGGATACGAAGGTGAAAAAGAATTGATGACACAATTCGGATTAGAAAACAGAAACGAATTAACCTTAGTAGTACACAAAGAAAGATTTCAAGACTTAACAAAACAAATACAAATAGAAAGTGATACAGATACTACAGGTGGTTCTATATTATTAGAATCAGGTACAATCGACCAATCATCAGACCATTCTGTTTTAGAAACTGTAACAACAGGAAGTGATTTTTATTTACTTACAGAAACAGATGCTTCTAATACAGACAGACCTTATGAAGGTGATTTAGTTTATCATCCCATACTAGGTAAAATATTTGAAGTTAGTTTTGTAGACCATGATGAACCATTTCATCAGTTAGATAATAATCCTGTATTTAAATTAAATTGTAAACAGTTTGAATATTCATCTGAAGCTCTTGACACAGGTATTACAACTATTGATTCTATAGAAGATTCTGAAAGTAGAAACACAAGAGATTTTGAATTTACATTAGAACAATCAACAGCTCAGAATGAAGAAATAAATATACAACATGCTAGAAGTAATTTTGGTTTACTACTTGAAGAAACAGATGGTGATAATATAATTGGTGAAGATGATGAAACATCTGTAGGTACAAGTATACTGTTAGAGAATGATGCTGATTCTGGTGACCCAGCATACCTATTAACAGAAGACTATATAGTAGGAGATTATGTGCAAGATAAAACAGCACAGAATGAATTATTTGATAAACTAGATGATAATGTATTAGACTTCTCTGAATCTAATCCATTTGGAGATGCAGGAGTATTTGCGTAATGTTAGGAAATAGACAATTTTATCACGAAACAGTTAGAAGTATTATTGTAGGGTTCGGTACTCTATTTAATGATATACATGTGGTTCGTAAAAATAATAGTGGTGTTGTTACACAATCCATGAAAGTACCTTTGGCATATGGGCCAAAACAAAAATGGTTAACAAGACTTGACCAAGATGCAGGACTAGATAGTAAAGTTGCATTAACATTACCTAGATTAGGTTTTGAAATACAAAACTTAACATATGACCCAGCAAGAAAATTAAATCGTGTACAAAAATTTAAAAAAGTAAAATCAAGTGCAAGTGATGCTAATAAAATAGATTCACAATATATGCCTGTTCCTTATAATTTAAATATACAATTATTTGCTATGGCAAAACAATCAGATGATGCATTACAAATAGTAGAACAAGTATTACCTTACTTTCAACCAGATTACACTTTAACAATTAAAGATATGGAAGACATGGGTATTGCAAGGGATATTCCTATTGTGTTAAACAGTATTAATTATGAAGATAATTATCGTGGTGATTATACAGAAAGAAGAGCCATCATTTATACTTTAGATTTTACTACTAAGTTTTATCTATATGGACCTGTTACATCTAGTAAAGTTATTAAGACTGTACAGGTTGACCAATATACAGATATGCCAAGTGCTGCTCCTAAGA
>Ga0115013_10002093_pt1 | contig 11243 bp, 13 predicted proteins | sample SouAtlMetagenome_2_FD_88686 | JGI IMG/M metagenome (GOLD analysis project Ga0115013, IMG submission 88686) | Marine eukaryotic phytoplankton communities from Atlantic Ocean - South Atlantic ANT15 Metagenome | ecosystem: Environmental > Aquatic > Marine > Oceanic | place: South Atlantic Ocean...
ATAGTTGCACCAACTGGTATAACAAATGAACCGATATTTTTATTGACGCCAAGGTCGGTAGTAACAGTCTTTAAAGTTACAGGAATAGTTGCAGCGCTTGAAGATGTTGAAAAAGCAAAAATAGCTGTTTCTTTCATCTTCTTAAAAAATATTAAAGGACTAAGATTAGTAAATATCTTAAGAAAAATTGAGTATGTGACTATTGCATGAAAAATAAGAACTGAAATAAGCAAGATAACGTACATTACAGCTTCTTGAAAAATATCTAATCCATCGGTAATTACGAACTTACCAATTAAGCAGAATACACCAATTGGTGCATATGACATTATCATTAATACGAGCTGCATAAATACAGTATTTAACTTTTCAAAAGATTCGCTCAGATTCCCTGTTAAGTGGTTAGTCTTATTTAAAGCTAGGCCAAATAAAATACTAAAAAAAACAATAGCAAGCATTTGGTTGTTAGCCATAGCTTCAATGATATTTGAGGGGAAAATATCTAAAATGGTTGAATATACGCTTTGACCCTCAGGTAACTTTTCTGGCGCAGCAATATTAGACGAATAGCCTGCTCCAGGTTTAAATATCGAAGCAATTACTAATGATAAGCTTACTGCTATTGCTGTTGTACCAAGATATAAACTTATCGTTTTTAGAGTAATGTTTCCAAGGCTTGTAAGGCTGCTTAAAGATGAAATGCCAGATACAAGTGAGAAGAATACCAGAGGTACAATTAGCATCTTTAAAAGGTTTATAAAAATTGAGCCTCCTAGATTGAATACATAAACCTGGATGAAGTACTCTATGGAGCTCGGAATAATATCTAAGTAATAGGCTATTGAGCCTATGACAAATCCAAAAAACATTCCTAGAAGAATATTTCTAGTTAAATTTTTTGGGGTTTCAAGCATTATATTTCTACCATATCAAAATCTTCTTTACCAACCCCGCATTCTGGGCATAGCCAATCTTCAGGCACATCATCCCATGCAGTACCTGGTTCAATGCCATCATCTGGCCAGCCTAACTCTTCATCATAGATAAGCCCGCATACGATACATTCCCACTTCTTAAATTCCATAAAATACTCTTTTAAAAATTTGTGATTCTTGTCTAAATATAAAAAAACTTCCGCGTATAATATCAGATTTACCTATATAAATTAATGAAGCTAGAGCAAATAGTACCTTGGAGCACTTTCGATAAGATTAAAGACCAATTACCAAGTGAGGTAATTAAATCCTGGCTTTTAGAAGATGGTGCAATCACAAAAAGAATCAAGCTAAATTATGAATTTAGACTTGAATTAATCAAAGATGAAATTTCTTTTGTTCAAGAGACTGATAAAGCTTTTCTAGGTACGAAATCAGGTGAAATAAAAGTCCGGGAAGTAATTTTATATGCTGACGAGGAGCCTGTTGTATTTGCGCAAACTCTTATACCAAATACTACAATTAAAAATGGTCTATCTGAACTTGGTAATATTGGAAATAAGCCCTTGGGAGACATTTTATTTGAAAAAGATATTTTCACTAAAAGCGATCAGGTTTTTGCTGAATTTGTTTTTAAAAATAATAGCTTCTGGGGTAGAAAAATTAAATATACTGTGAAGGATGAGCCCTTTTCTGTTATGGAGGTGTTTTTAGTAAAATGAGAACATTTCAATCGATCATTGCGATTACAAGACTCGACAAACCAATTGGAATTTATCTTTTAATATATCCAGCGTTAATATCTTTTATATTTGCCAGTGAGTTATTGATTGAATCCCAAGAATTATTGCCAGCAGCTATTTACTCATTATTAATTGAATCTTTAATCATCATTATTGTTGGATCTGTATTAGTGAGATCAGCTGGCTGCGTGATCAATGATATTTTTGATAGAAAGTTTGATAAGAGTGTTGAGAGAACAAGTGAAAGGCCTCTAGCAAATGGAACAATGAGCCTTTACACAGCAATAGTTATTTTTCTTCTTCTTGCCATTCTTTCTATCCTATTACTACTTCAGACAAACTATCAAACTATTTTGTTGGGACTTATTACCGCAATGCTAATTATTCTTTATCCCCTTTCAAAGAGATTTATTTTAGGGCCACAATTTTTCTTAGCTATTACTTTTGGCGCCTCTGTGCCAATAGTTTTTTCTATGCTTGGTCAATTAAGTCTTGAAAATCTAAACTATGTCATGCTGTTATTTTTTTGGAATGCATGTTGGATAATCGCTTATGACACCATGTATGCTCTTGGTGATGCAAAAGATGATATTAAGATTGGAGTAAATTCTACAGCCCTAATGTGGGGAGATAAAACCAAAGTGAATATAAATAGATTTAGAATTTTTTCAATAATCTGTATTCTATTAATTGGCTTTCTAGTTAATTTTTCTCCCATGTGGTTTATTGGACTAATAGGAATTCTACTAATGGCTCATTACTACCAAAACAAATTACTAGAAAAAAAGGAATTTCTTCAAGCTTTTAAAAGTAATAGTTATGTTGGTTTAGCTATTATAATTCTTGTGATAAGCGAGGTTTATATTCTTCCAATATTTTTTTAATGAGTATTTCTTTTAAAAATTCTCTAGAGGAAGTATCTCAAAAAAAATATTTCAACTTAAACAATGAAATAGTTTCGCCTTTCATGCAATATAATTTTTTGAATGCCTTAGAAAAGAGTAAATCAGTTTCTATTGAAAGCGGCTGGGAGCCCATTCATTGTATAAGTGAAAAGAGAAACAAGCTTGATGGCTTTATGCCTCTGTATAAAAAATACAATAGTTCAGGTGAATTTGTTTTTGACCATTCTTGGTCTCATGCATTAGAGCAAGCCGGTAGAAGATATTATCCTAAGCTGCTAAGTGCAATACCTTTTACCCCATGCGCAAGCGAAAAAATTTTAGGAGTAAACGATAATACTAAGAATCAAATAATAGAAAATATTAAAACTTATATGGCGGACATGTCTATAGAAAGTTGGCATGTATTATTCCCAAACAAGCAAAGTTTAGATACTCTTAAAAATCATAAATTTATTGAAAGATCTGGATGCAAATTTATATGGAAAAATAGAAATTTTGAAAGTTTTGATGCATTCCTTGAAATATTTACAGCAAGACAAAGAAAAACAATTAAAGCAGAAAGAAAAAAATGCATAGAGGCAAAAATAACTTTTAAAATTATTGAAAATGAAAATATATCTTCTGCCGATTGGGACATTTTTTATACTTTATATTGTCAAACTTATCTTGAAAGATGGCAAAAACCATACCTTAAAAGACAATTCTTTGATCTGTTGTCCTTAGGGCCTGAATCTACTCAGCCTATTTTATTTTTTGCAATACAAGATAATGAAGTGATAGGCGGATCATTATGTTTTAAAAACGAAAATACCCTATTTGGTCGACATTGGGGAAGTATTAAAAGAATTGATTCCCTACATTTTGAAACTTGCTACTATCAAGGCATTGAATACTGTATTAAAAATAACTTGAATTTCTTTGATCCTGGTGTTCAAGGGGAACATAAAATTAGAAGAGGTTTTGAGCCCGAACTGACCTCGTCATTGCATTACTTTTTAAGAAAAGACTTGGAAGATGCTGTGAGATCATTTTGTAAAAAAGAAAAAGCTGGCATTCTGCAATATAAGAAATCTTGTGAAGAATATACTCCTATAAAGAAAGAATATAGAATTGTGATATGAATAAGAGACCTTCAAAAACTTCCCACCATATAGCAATATGTGAGGCCAATTATTTAAGGCTTGATGATTTACTGCTTAATTTCTCAAGAGATAGATATGAATTTGAAGTTCATTTAGATGATTTAAATATTCAATATATATCCTTCCTAGTTCTAGAAAGAACTAAACATACCCTCATGATAGAAGCCAAACAGGTTAACAAGAATAAGTCTATAAATGATTTCAATTTAAGAGTTAATATATTTATAGACGCAAGATTAGCAGAGGTTGCATCCTATCAAAGTGAAAGGCCTTTACCTTTCTTTTATAAAAAATCATTTATACAATCAAAAGATGAAAAAAATCAGCAGAATCGATTTCTCACCGAATGGCTTGAAAGTATTTTTATATCGGGGATAGCGCCAAAATCTGTTATTGAAAAAATGCTTGATGAGTAAAGCTGTATTTTATTTTCATGGTTTTATGTCATCTGCAGACTCATCAAAGGCACAAGTATTTAAAAAATTTATAAAATCTAAAAAAGACAGTATTGATATATACATACCCAATATTCTTGATAAATTTACAGAGGCCATTCCTCAGCTAGATAATTTAATTGATAACACAAATGCTAAAGAAAAATTTTTTATAGGAAGCTCGTTAGGCGGTTTTTTTGCTACACATTATGCTGAGCAACTTAATGCAAAAGCTGTTGTCATAAATCCTGCAATTAACCCATCAGAAGGTCTTAAAATGTATCTTGGTGTAAATGAAAATTATTCTAGCGGAGAAAAATTTGTATTAACAGACGAAGATATTAAAGCCATTAAAAAACTTGAAATGCAAAACCTTAAGAATCCAAAAGATTATTTATTACTTTGTGAAACAAAAGATGAAGTGCTTAATTATCTAAATGCTGTAAGTTTTTATTCCTCTTCTTATCAAGATATAAGTTATGGAGGAGACCACTCTTACAATTGTTTTCCACATAAACTAGGTATTATTGATAAATTTCTAAATTTGTAATATTGCACTTATATAGTGCAAATATATAAATTTGCACTATAATTAATCATAAATCGCACAAAAAAAATACGTATTTTATTTTTTTTATGGCATTAAAATTGCATATATATAATGTAACAAGTAATTTTTATTAGGAGAATATTAATAATGTCAGAATTTAAAACATACGAATATGTTTGGTTAGATGGTTATAAACCGGAATCCTCTATGCGAAGTAAAGTAAAAGCTACAAGAGCTGATACTCCTCCAGAATGGTCCTTTGATGGATCCTCAACTCAGCAAGCTGAAGGCGGAAGTTCTGATTGTTTGCTAATACCAGTTGAAACATACAAAAATAAAAATGGACATGACATAGTCATGACTCAGGTTCAATCAGCCGATCACACTACTCATCCATCAAACTTTAGAGCTGCTGCTGATGAAGTTGTTACAGATGAATGGTGGTTTGGATTTGAACAAGAATTCTTTTTTACGGATCCGCAAACAGGTGAGCCTTTGGGTTGGGAAGACGGCGAACCAAAAGAGCAAGGCGATTATTACTGTGGTGTTGGAGCGAATAATGTAGTTGGTAGAGAAATATCAGATGTTCATTTAGCAGCTTGTCTAGATATGGGAATTGAACTTACAGGAACAAATGCTGAAGTTGCGCTAGGGCAGTGGGAATATCAGTGCTTTGGTAAAGGTATAAAAGCTGCTGATGATTTATGGGTAAGTAGATATTTGCTTTATAAAATAGCTGAAGAATTTGGTGTTGGAGTAAATATTCATCCAAAGCCTAAAACTGGTGATTGGAATGGTTCTGGTATGCATTGCAACTTTTCAAATGAGGCTATGAGGACCGCTGGTTCAGAAGAGCTATTTTCTTCAATGTGTGACAAATTAGGTGAAGTGCATGAAGAAGGAATTGCATCATATGGTTCCGATAATGATATGCGATTAACAGGGCTGCACGAAACTCAGAGCATTGATACGTTCTCATATGGTGTAAGTGATAGAGGTGCAAGTATTAGAATTCCGGTTTATACAGTTGAGCATGACTGGAATGGTTATCTAGAAGATAGAAGACCTGCCTCTAATGCAGATCCTTACAAAATAATTGCTCATATCGTAGGAACATTAACAAAATAAAAACTCAAATAATCGGCTCTTCGAAAGAGGAGCCGCAATTCTTAAATGGCTGATTCTAAAAAGTTAGATTTTGAATTACTTAATTATCTAACTACTGAAATTATTGTATTAAATGAATCTCTAAATGTTCTTTGCATTAATGAATCTGCGCAAGCAAATGGGTGGAATAAAGATGTTAATGATCCCACTTCTTTTTCCAATCTTTTGTCTGTAGATACAAAGGATGAAATAAGAAGAATAATTAATTTATCTATAAATGATCGTAAATCAATTACAAAAAGAGATTTTGAGTTAAAAACAATTAATGATGAAACTCGCGAAGTTGATTTAACCGTTTCATTTTCTCCAAAAGAAGACTTCATAATTATAGAAGTAATGTGTGTTGATGATTTAAATAAAATTATAGATTCATCTAAGACTGCATCTTCTCAAAGAATTGCTGCTAACTTAGCAAGAACATTAGCGCATGAAGTTAAAAATCCCTTAGCCGGAATTAAAGGAAGTGCTCAAATACTGAGCTCAAAAGTACAAGACGAATTCTCAGATAAATTTCTAAAAATTATTATTGAAGAAACTGAACGCTTAAACTCAATAGTCAGCAAAATTCTTACTCCTCCACAAAAACCTAAAATGGAGCCATTTAATATTCATTCTGCATTGGAGAGAGTCTACTCTCTTGCTGAAGCTGAGGGAACAAACACTATAAAACTAATAAGGGATTATGATCCAAGCATTCCTGATATTAATGGTGATGAGAATTTATTTATTCATGCAATATTAAATATAGTTAAGAATGCTATTCAAGCTGTAGATTCAAAAGATGAAAAAGCTTCAATAGCTATATCTTCAAGAGTTGGTTATAGCAAGCCAATCAATGGCAAAGTTTTTTCAACCATATGTCAAATTAATATAAGTGATACTGGGCCAGGCATTCCAGATGAAATACAAGAACAGGTATTTTTTCCAATGATGTCTACAAAGGATGATGGCTCTGGTCTTGGCCTATCAATTGCTCAAGACATTATTAGGATACATGGAGGCTCAATCGCTTTTTCAAGTAGGCCCGGAAATACGGTGTTTTCTATTCTATTGCCTCTTCCAGTTGCCCAATTAAAAGGAGTAGCAAGTGCATAAAATTTGGGTAGCAGATGATGATGCAGCTATAAGGACCGTCTTAGAGGAAAGCTTAAGAAGTGCAGGCTTTAAAACGACTATGTTTGAGGATGCTGATAGTCTCATTAATGAATTAAATGTATCTCAGCCTGACTTAGTTATAACTGATATAAAAATGCCAGGCACTCATGGATATGATTTGTTAAAACATTTCAATGATAACTACGAAGATATTCCAGTAATTGTGATGACTGCTTTTACTGATATGCAAGCTGCTATTGATTCATATGGTGGTGGAGCTTTTGAATATATGCCTAAACCGTTTGATCTCAATGAAGCTGAAGAAATTATTAATAGGGCGCTTGAAGGAAAACCAACAACTAAAGGCCTAAAAGGCAAGCCCTCCTCTGAAATAATTGGAAATGCCGCATCAATGCAATTGGTATTTAGAGCAATAGGAAAGTTATCTAACACCAATGCTACTGTATTAATTCAAGGAGAGTCTGGAACAGGAAAGGAGTTGATAGCTAAGTCTCTTCATAAGAACAGTCCTAGATATGATATGCCTTTTGTTGCTCTTAATATGGCTGATATTCCAAAAGAACTAATTGAATCAGAATTATTTGGTCATGAAAAAGGTGCTTTTACTGGAGCAGTTGAACAAAGGATAGGAAGGTTTGAGCAAGCTAATGGAGGCACATTATTTCTAGATGAGATTGGAGACATGCCATTGGAGTGCCAAACAAGATTATTGAGAGTTTTATCAAATAAAGAGTTTTATAGAGTTGGTGGCGATAAGCCTATTAAAGTGGATGTAAGAATATTAGCAGCTACCCACCAAGATCTTCATAGCCTTGTTAGCTTAGCTAAGTTTAGAGAAGATCTATTTTATAGATTAAATGTTATAAGAATTGAAGTGCCTAAATTGAAAGAAAGAATTGATGATATTAAATTGCTCGCAACAGCATTTTTGAAGATGCATTCAGACTCTCTTGCAGAAGATTTAAGAGTTCTTAGCAAAGAAGCCCTGGAAGCTCTGGAAAGATATAATTGGCCGGGTAATGTCAGGCAATTAGAGAACATTTGTTACTGGTTAACTTTAATGTCGCCAACTCAAAATATCAAAGTTGAAGATTTGCCAAATGAAATCAAAGATTTTGAAAGTATTGAAGCTGATGTTTCAACAGATTGGGAAAAAGGTTTCTCTCTTTGGTTAAAGGATTTATCGAATAATAAAGACTCAAATCTACTTGATATTGTTGGACCTAAACTTGATAGAGTTCTAATAAAAACTGCTTTAGAAAAAACAAATGGGCGAAAAAATGAGGCAGCAATCTTATTGGGCTGGGGAAGGAACACCTTAAGTAAAAAGATTAAAGAGCTTGGGCTATAATTTTATTTTGTGATTAATGGCAGGCCTTCTTGTTGCCAAGTCATAATTCCGCCACTGAGAATATTTATATTTGTATATTTCATATTCTTTAATTTTTCACCAATATTTGCTGACTGCCTCCCCATAGAGCAGATTAAAATTATTGGCTTATCTAAATCGGGTGAAATTTGATGTGAATAGTTATCAAAGTTGTCATGGGGCATATTAATTGAATTTGCTATATAGCCAACTTCAAATTCTTCAGATGTTCTTAAGTCAATAACCATAGCTGAGCTTTTATTACTCAGTCTAGTTAAGTCTGAAGAAGAAATCTTATTGCCGCCTCTATTCATTTCATAACGCGACCATAGGATAATTGTTAAAAACAAAGGAAATGAAAGATACCAATTGTCTATTAAAAATAAATTGAATTCGAACATATGCGTATTATCTCTTAAAATAAGTCACTTGTGTTTAATGGAGTTAAGAAATGGGTTTAAAAAGTAATCTTGTCTTAGTAAGACATGGCCAAAGTGAGTGGAATGAAAAAAATTTATTTACAGGCTGGAAAGATCCTGGATTAACTGAGCTTGGGTATGATGAGGCGCAAAGGGCTGGCGAACTTATTAAAGATACAAAGATTAATTTTGATGCGATGTTCACTTCTGCACTCAAAAGAGCACAGCTTACTGGAGAAATAATCTTAAAAAGTATAAATCAAGAAAATATTCCCGTTACCAAAAATCAGGCACTTAATGAAAGAGACTATGGAAGTTTATCTGGGTTAAATAAAGATGATGCAAGGGCGAAATGGGGTCATGATCAAGTTCATATATGGAGAAGATCTTATGACACGCCACCCCCTGATGGTGAAAGTCTTAAAAATACTGCTGAAAGGGTCTTGCCTTACTTTAATGAAATGGTTATGCCAAAAATATTAAATGGACACAATATACTAATTGCAGCGCATGGGAATTCGTTAAGGGCATTGATTATGCAAATTGATATGATCTCTGAAGAGGAAATTGTTAAATTGGAAATACCTACTGGCGCTCCAATTCTTTATGAGTTTAATGATGATGGGTCTATTGCATTGAAAAAAAATTTATATGAATGATAAATACACAAAAAAATAATATAGGTATCAGCAACTCAATCATTAGCTGGTACTTGGATAATGGCAGGCAAGATTTGCCATGGCGCCAAAATATTTCACCATACAGGATATGGATTTCTGAAATAATGTTGCAACAAACTCAAGTAAAAACAGTTATTCCTTATTTTGAAAGATTTATGGATGCCTTTCCAAGTTTAGAAGACTTTTTAGATGCTTCTGAGGATGAAATTATTGCTTTATGGTCAGGACTTGGTTTTTATAGAAGAGCAAAAAACATATTTAAGGCCAAAGAAATAATTAAAATTGAACTTAATGGTAAGTTTCCCAAAGAATTTGAAATATTAAAAACACTTCCTGGTATTGGGGAATCGACTGCGGGTGCAATTATGTCTCTTGCTTTTAATAAATCATATCCTATTCTAGATGCTAATGTTAAGAGAGTGCTTTCTAGATATGCAAAAGTTGATGAAAGCTCTGCATCAAAAAGAAATAAGCAATTGTGGGGCATTTCAAAAAGAGTCACCCCGCCTTCAAATATATTTGAATATACCCAAGGGATTATGGACCTAGGAGCAACTATTTGCACTTCTAGAAATCCAAGCTGTGGCCAATGTCCACTCAATAAAATATGTGCATCTGCTTATTCTGTGAAAGAGCCTTTAAAAGTTTCAAAGATTCTAAAAATAAAGCCAGTGCAAAATATAGACTTTACCCTGGCTCATACTGACGACCATATTCTCTTATTTAAAAGAAATTTAGAAACTTTCTGGGAAGGTCTATGGCTACCTTCAGAAGATCCAAAAAATCAAAAAATTTATAAGTCAGAATCAATAAATAATGAAAATATTAAAGTGAAACATAAATTAACCCATCTTGATCTAAATCTTAGTATTGATTTATTGCGCTATAATAATATTTTTGAAGTTGTAACCAATGCAGAGTATTGCTGGATAGATAAATCACAAATTGATTCATATGGTATGCCTGCACCGATTAAAAAAATTATCTCAACATTATGACAAAAACAGTATTCTGCAAAAAATATCAAAAAGATTTACCAGCTCTTGTAATACCACCTATGCCAGGCTCTAGAGGACAAGAATTAGTTGATAGCGTCTCTCAGCAAGCATGGGATGAATGGAAATCACATCAAACAACATTAATAAATGAGAAGCATCTAGATATGTCGGATTCTGATAATAGAATATGGCTTTTAGATCAAATGGAAAAATTTTTTAATAATGAAGATTATGAGAAACCTGCAGGGTTTAAGCCTTTGGATTAATGCGCTGCATTTTAAGACATAGTCATATGAATCTAATGACAATATAGACAAACTTGCCTATAATCCATCAATCATTTTAAGCCCAGATAGCTCAGTTGGTAGAGCAAAGGACTGAAAATCCTTGTGTCGGTGGTTCGATCCCACCTCTGGGCACCATTCACATATCAGATTTTTAAAAACAATAATTTAGAAAGATTTTTGATATCCAAGAATAAATTGATAATCAGTATCCATTTGTAAACCATTCTTATCCTGTTCTATTGGTAAAATAAATTCAATTCCAACCCTGTCGGCATGTCCCGGAAAAATAGAAGTTAACAAATTAATTCCCAAACCAAGTTGAATTTCTTGACCACCATAATTTTTTGGATTTGCTGTTTGAACTGGTGCCATAATCATAGGATTACTGCCAGTAATGCTATCTTGGTCTATAAACTTTATTCTTGATGATAAAGATACAGACGAATTAATTTCATACTGAACCCAAGAATTTAATTCTATTACATCACCAAAAGACCA
>Ga0115013_10002096_pt1 | contig 11236 bp, 6 predicted proteins | sample SouAtlMetagenome_2_FD_88686 | JGI IMG/M metagenome (GOLD analysis project Ga0115013, IMG submission 88686) | Marine eukaryotic phytoplankton communities from Atlantic Ocean - South Atlantic ANT15 Metagenome | ecosystem: Environmental > Aquatic > Marine > Oceanic | place: South Atlantic Ocean...
CAGAGGGATACTGAGAGCTGCTTGGTGCAAAAGAAGGTAGAGCACTTGGTTGCCAGCTTGGTGCTATATTGGGATAGTGAGAGGGATACTGAGAGCTGCTTGGTGCAAAAGAAGGTAGAGCACTTGGTTGCCAGCTTGGTGCTACATTTGGAGAGTTAGTAAGACTCATAGATGGAGTTGTACTTGGAAATCGACTTCCGAGTTCCGTTGGATTTGTATGTGGACTTTCACTCGGATAGTGACTGAAAGTTGGATTTTCGCTCGGTCTTCTGGATATACTTTCGTTTGGGTACGATATTGCCGTTGGTGTTAAGCTCAAAGAAAAACTTTGTACTACATTGGGGGAATTTGAATGATATTGAGCGGTGCTTAAGGCAAAAGAAGGTGTATTACTTGGATACTGGCTTGCGGATGGGTAGGAGCTAGGTTGACTAGTGAAACCATTCAATGAGCGCTTGAAATGAGAAATGTTATGTTCAACTGATGGTGATAGTCGCAATTTCATTTTTAGTTGAGAACTTGGTGATCCGATCCTGTTCTTATCCCTTGGTCTGGCATGGCTATAATTTAGCGCATGACCATATCCAGCAAAAGCCGCAAATGAAAGGGAGAAAGAAATCCTCATCGTGATCACGAAGACAATAATAGATCGTATCGGTAAAAATATGAAATTAATTCGATTCAATTATTAAAATAAGCGAATTAGTTCCTATTGTCTGCACAATATGATACAGACGGGTTGTTTTGTAGATCAATTAGTTTTGCAAGAAAGGTTTTTTGGTATTTCGCAAACTAAACTTTTTTTGAACCAATTTGTGACGAAAACCATGATTTGATGTTATAAAAAGGAGTCGATCGAATCAAAAACTCTTTTCTTGTTCTCTTCCTCAAGATTTACCCATCATTGGACCAACAACATTGTTGAAATGATTCTCTTTGTGTACGATAGAAGGAGATTCGAAGCGTTCAAAGCTCCATTGTATAAATTCCTGTGAACAAATCTTCCAACCACAATTGAAATGCGTTCTGGTTTTCGACCCCTATCTTCGGGCATGCTAAAGAGAATGCAATTCTCCACCGCCTGTCGCAATCTCGGCGTCACCAATACGCTTCTGAACTTGTCATCAGTACCGAGCTGTATACAAGTTAAACATAGAAAACGCCCTCTAGAAGTACCAACTAGATTGAAAACATCACGTCCTGCAGGAGTCATGGGTATTTGCTGTAGATCAATGTCAACAATTACAGATGAAGAGAAAAGACGAGGAGAGGCTATATACGAGCAGGCGATTAGGCTCATGGAACAAGCAGATGATTTGGATGATGAAAAAGAGAAAGAAAGGTCGAACATGATGTTCGAAGCGTATCAAAGGTCAAAAGAAGGAGAAATGAATCCCAAATCGCAAGGCGTTACCGTTGTCAAGACGCTCGTCAAGGAAATGCGAAAAGACAAAACCAAAAATGATGAGAGTGGCGAAAAAAGGAGGCAAGCGGTTGAATTGTTTGAAGAGGCCGCGAACGAGTATAACAATCCAGATGCCGCTATCCAACTGGGAAATATGATGCTCAAAAAAGCTTCTCGGAGTTTCAATATGAAAGGTAATCGTGATGATGAGCCAGACCCTGAAGATTTAGTCGGCAAAGCTATTGAACTCTTTCGAAGAGCTGGGAACGCAGGATCAAGGGTTGGTTGGTACAATCTTGGACATTTATACTGGACAGGATTTCCTCCAAGTAACTCTTCTGTTGACGATGATAACAATGCTCGCATTGTAGTTGCTGATATGGACGAGGCAATGGATGCATTTAAAAAAGCTATCGAGCTTGGTGACAGTGATGCTATGTATCTTGTTGGTGTGCATAGGCTTGGAGAGAATGACCTCAAAAGCAATCGAATTGGCATCAGCTTGATCGAGCAAGCAGCAGAGAGTGGACATGACGGAGCTCTTTATTATCTCGCACTTTTGGTAAGTACATCATGGGTGAAGAAGGTTATGATATTGTATGTGGAAATTTTGGAATCCCGCGATTCAATGATTTATTTTGTACATCTCCTCTATTCGTCAGCATCTAAATGGGGAGCCTGAAATTGGTCTCGAGCCCTGTTCCTTAGATGAGTTCGTTACCTACCTTGATCGCGCAGTCGAGGCAGGTAGTGTCGATGCACGATTTGTTCGAGGGAACAGTTTTTATGGAGGCACAGAGGGCTACCCCCAAGATTTCAAGAGGGCTTTGGACGATTTTCTACAGGCTGCTGATAGCGGCCATGCAGACTCTGCTGTCTCAGCCGGAGCAATGTTTCACAACGGGGTTGGTGTGCTGAAAGATCAAAGAAAGGCTTTCGAACTGTATCAATTGGGGGGTGAACTAGGGAGCGAAGAAGGGTGGATAAACGTGGTTGATTGTTGGCAACAAGGGCTTGGAGTCCCTAAATCAGAAGAAACAGCTCGTTACATCAAAGAAACTATGTTAAAGAAGAACAAGTAGACGCCATAGATGACAATTTAAAATTGTTATGTTATACAGTATTTTTCAGCATTAGTTTGTCTCACACGCGGGATTGGCGCCATCGGGACTAAACAAAAATTATTACTGGAGTGAAACGCGTCGCAACCAATCAATCCATGCATGTATCTTACTGTATTTCGATCTATCGACAAAACCTGATGTCAAAATTTATGTGCTTGTCCGAATCAAAGTAACAATTCAAAAGAACGGGTTGAGAGAACATCAATCACAAGAATAGATATGAGTACAAGAGTAATCTCTGGTTCTCCCATCAAAGTGGGATGTGTGGGTGGCGGACAGCTCGGTCGGATGATGGCGTTGGAGGCCCCACGTTTGGGAATTCAAATGAAATTTTTAGATCCTGCGGGTGAAAAGTGCCCAGCTGCTCAGGTTGTCCCGAAAGACCAAATAATCAAAGGATCCCTGAAGGACGAGGCCAGTATTCGGGCTCTGGCGAAGGATGTTGACGTCCTGACGGTAGAAATCGAACACGTTGGGGTAGAAACGTTGAAGAAATTAGAAGAAGAAGGTGTGAACGTCCAACCATCGGGCAGGGTTTTATCAATAATTCGAGACAAGCTTTTGCAGAAGGACCATTTTCTGGCTCATAAAATTTCGTTGCCACCTTACCAGAAAACTGAGTCGGTGGATGCCATCAAAGATGCGGGAAGAACTCTGGGTCTTCCACTGATGCTAAAATCAAGAACAGGTGGATATGATGGGCGCGGAAATGCAGTCTTGCAATCAATTACAGACGAGGATATTGCAAAAGCTCTTGAAAAACTCGGATGCAAAGACAGCTCCTCTGGAAATAATTTAGACTTGTACGCAGAGGGGTGGATAAACTTTGAATCGGAAGTCGCGGTCATGGTGGTTCGATCATCCAACGAGACGGACACCGATTCGTATCCCGCCGTAAATGCTATCCAGCAAGACTCTATATGCAGGGTTGTTTTGGCACCTGCGCGACATGTGTCACGTGATATTCGTTTCAAATGCGAAAAAGTGGCCCGCGAGGCAATCGAATCTCTTGGAACGGGTGCTTCTGGAGTATTTGGAGTAGAACTTTTTGTGACCAAGGAGGGCAATGTCCTGCTCAACGAAGTTGCTCCTCGTCCGCATAATACTGGACATTACACGCAAGATGCGTGCACGGTTAGTCAATTTGAGAATCATCTACGAGGGATATGCTCATTGAAACTTGGATCAACAAAAATGATTGTTGAGGCTGCCGCCATGGTGAACATTCTAGGAGCACAGTCGGGCACAGAAGAAGACACGCTGAAAAGTTCCAACGCAGCGATGGATATGAAGACAGCAGTTGTCCATTGGTATGGTAAGAATGGATGTAGAGCGGGGCGGAAAATGGGACATATTAACCTTACAGGACCCTCACAGGGAGAGATGGACAGCGATTTAGCGAAACTTCTTGAGATCGAAGGCATTCCACGTTCGTTACTTCCGGGTGGGAGTCTTGAAAAGTCGCCATTAGTTGGTGTAATCATGGGATCTCAAAGCGATCTACCTACCATGAATGCTGCAATAGATATGCTGAAGAAGTTTGATGTCCCTTACGAAGTCGATATCGTTTCTGCTCACCGTACACCTGATAAGCTTGTATCCTATAGTAGAGAAGCAGCTGACCGTGGCATCCGAGTCATAATTGCTGGTGCGGGGGGCGCAGCGCATTTACCCGGTATGGTTGCATCTATGACACCCCTCCCTGTTGTTGGAGTTCCCGTGAAGACTTCCACGCTAAGTGGCGTCGACTCTTTATACAGTATTGTTCAAATGCCTCGTGGAATTCCAGTTGCCACTGTTGCTATTGGCAACTCAACAAACGCTGGTCTATTGGCAGTTCGCATACTTTGCACTAGCAGACCAGAACTTAGACAAAAAATGAACGATTACCAAGTTGAATTGACTGATATGGTGAACGCTATGAGCACCAAACTTACCGATCTAGGGTCCGATAGTTTTTTGGATCAGATGGAAAGCAAGAACAAAGCCGTAAATGTTTAGGAAATCAGTATAAAATATAAACTAAATACACAAAGCCATTATTTTTTCATCCAAATGGAAGTTCCGTATTATACATTATGAAAAAGGGCTAGTTTCACATAATATTTCAAAAAACACTAAATCGAGTCTCGAGTCTCCTGTCCGTGATGTGGCAACATATCTTTTTCTTAGGACATGAGCAGAGCAAACAAGTTTTTGCCGGCTTCGGTGCCTTCGTTCACAGATGCGTCTATTTTCTTCTGACGAAAATTCTTCGAAGGTTTTGCTGCAACTCCAATAGGTTTAGAAGGGAATTCACTTTTTGTACTATCCTGTTCGATGCCTTGTTCTCTCGCATTATCTTTGTCATTCTCGGATAAAATAGAGGTTTGAGGCTGGATAGCGTAATTCTCGTCTGTAATATTCTTCGTGTCATCTGAGTCAATAGTCTCTTTCTGTTCATTATATGCAACCTCGCGTGCAATTCTTTCCCTATGATAACTTTCTACGACCTCATTGATTTTCCTCATTGCAGCTTCTCGCTGATCTTCGCTTGGACCTTTAATCATCACAACCAAAGACTTCCTATCTATATCAATCTTGCATTCGAAATCTTTTTCGATTGAACGTGCTACTGCCCCTTTATGCCCAAGGATTGCAGCAATATCCTGTTCTTTTTCTAAGGTAAATTCTAGTTTCGTATTCTTTTTCTCTTGCATATCTAGCCAAGTGTCAATCGCTTCCTTTGCACTCTTGACTTTCATCATTTTTCCACTCATCTTAAAATTATTATGACCTCTCTTTACACTTTGAATAGTTACTCCATACTTTGCACTTAACTCTTTTACATGGGATCCACCCTTGCCGAGAAAGATAGGTACGTAAACGTTTGGAACTGAAAAGAACACATTTTCATTTCTTGCTTTTTCGATGGCAGCGTCTATGGCCTTTCGAGCCTCTTTGAAAATTTCTTCTGATTCTCCAATGACGGCAATGGTTCGTGATTCTTTCGAGATGTCAATTTTACAACCTGGATACTTCGATCGCATAAGAGATATATTCGCGCCCCTTTTCCCGATAATCACAGGTATAATCCAGGAGTCAGGAGCGTCGATTTCGTAAACGTACGCCAGTCGTTCAGCTTCTTTGATTTTTCCCTTGACCAGTTCTGTCGCTTTGATCACTTTGTCTTGATCAATCGATCTAATAACGATTACACCAAGGTCTCGATCTAAATATATAGCAACGCCACCAGCTTCAGCAGAAATCTCAGCAAGCGTAGAGGCTTGACCTATAGACATGTAAAGAGGCTTAATGATCTTCAGCCGATTCATTTCATTCGGAAGCATAAAATCTAGGAAACCGTATACTAGATCCTTCGCTTTCTTGACATTGCTGCGCTTGCCACTGAGTGATATGGATCCAGCCGTAAGGTCAAGTTCTATCTTCGCTCCACACGTAGATTCCATTCGGCCGAAGTGGGATGGGTCACGTACAATGTTCCTGACCTTGGAGAATTGCAACGCATCTAATTCGATCGAAGTATTGTATTCACCAGTCAACATCTCATTCAAAAGTGATATTGCATCACGTACATCATGAAATGAGCCCCTAATTGTGACCTTGTCACTTGTTACTGTTATATTGACAGGCATTTGTTGGAATATTTTCTTGGTGAACTCTTTCTTTTCCAAAGACGCCTTTTGCTCATCGGAAATCGATATACTCTGAGTGACACGAGAAGATGCTACCATTTTGGAAATCTCAACCCTACAATCATTAACAATCTTACTGGGGCCTCTAATAGTAACAACATGTGCCCTTGAGATGTTAATAGTCAGACCATCGTACTTTTGTTCAAGCTGTTGCCGTGTCTTCCCTCCTTTCCCAATGACTATCCCAACGACCTGTTCGTTCAGAGTGAATTTCATTACACTGAACCCGTCACCCCCATTCAAAAATTGATTCAATTTCTTCACTGCTTTATCCACCTTTTCTTGCGATCCACGCACTATAACACAAAAATTTGCTCGATCTATATGCATTTTGACACCCATCTCCTCCGATAATTCTACGATCTTACTCTTCCTCCCCCCCATGAGAAGCGATTCTCGATCTTCTTCGGTAATTGGAACCTCCGCAAATTGATTGTTTGAAATAAATTCTTCGAGTAGTGCTTTTCCTTTCTCGAGGTCTATTTTTTTGCCACGCATAATGTAGCAAGAGTCTTTCTCATCAATATCAAACCATAAAATTTCGTTCATATCATTCTTTAACTTGGACCGATTAAATTCGCGAAATTGCTGTTTTAAAGTGATTGGATTTGCTTTCATTCGTAGGATGGAGTTATTGTCAATGACTTCGTCTATCTGCTTCTTAAGATCTTCTACCCCTTCCACAGATGTTGCGCCATAAGAAATCTCACCAGACGATTTATCAACGTCTAAAAATGCAGATTTACCTCCTGTTATCTTTTTTATTGTTTCTCCTCCTTTTCCGATGATTCTAGGGACAATGTAAGGATCCACCGTGCAGCTGACAATGAGTTCATCAAGTTCCTTCAAAGCAACATGCAAAAACGGAAGGACATCATGAACCGCTAATTGCTTTGCCTTTACCACCAATTCTGGGTGATCCTTGGTTTCAAAACTATTCTTGATATGGATGTAGCAATTTCCATCCGGAATAGATTCGACAAGTCTTGACTGAATAGCCTTTATATGACGCCCATTTTCCGCAAGAAGGATCTGCTTCTTCAAAGTACTTATGTTGATAATTGTCTCTACTTCTTTGTTTTCGTTCAACAACTTTTCAATATCACGCAATGCGGCTTCGATAGAATCAGATGGTCCTATTAGGGTAGCATCACTGCCAACATCGTTATTCTTGCTAACTTCAATCGGAATCTGATGATCAGTACACAATTTATCAATCGTCGATCCTTTCTTTCCTACAATAATATTGACTTCCCTCCCCACCAAAAGCCGTTTCCGAGATACTACTTTCATACCCATTACCTTTGATTTTATTTTTGTAATCGCCTCTGGACTACCCTGGATAATGAGCTTGCCGTTGCTACGTGAAATATCTACATAAGAATTCGGATAATCTTCTCGCAGTTGTGTAAGTGCGTTCACATATTTCGATGTCAAGTATTCAAGGAGTACTTTTTCGAGCACAATTTCTGCTTCTTCCGTTCGAATGATTCGTTCAATCTCTTGCGTAGCTCGTTCGATCGAAAGCTCACTACCAGTGATTGCTAATTTATTCGATGTTTTGTCAACCACGATGGAGACTTTGCAGGTGTTCTGTATTTGCTTTATCATGGATCCGTTTTTGCCAATCACCATTCCCAATTTATCCTTCGGACAACTAATTTCTTTCTTCGATATTTCATCTGTGCCACATTCTAGCTTGTTGGCTAACTTAACTTTCTCGAGTGCCATCTGAATTTCATCTGTTCCTGTGAATGTTGCGTCAAGATCTGCACGAAGAATTGTGATTTGTTTCTGTTCAAATTGCAAAGAAAAAGAACGTTTTAGATACAAAAACTAGTCTCGATAAATACAGACAAGCAACTGAGAAATGAAAAATCTTACTTTAATGGATTGAACTTCGTCTTCCAATTTGTTGTAGGCCTCCACTTGCATTTTTGCTTTCTTAATATTATTGATCTGTTTCAAAATTTGGCGTTCTTCTGCAAGCGAAATGCTAGTGATAGTTCGTTTTTGTTCTAGTACTCTAAAATATGCAGTGCAATCGATTAGAAGAAATATCTACAACAGTACAACACTATCATTGCAACACTTTCTCTAAAAATATATTTCACTTACTCGGCCTTCCCATCAAGTTCCTTCACTGTTTCTCGGGGTCGCCTTGGCATCTTTTTCAATTTGTTTTGCAAACGCGAGTTCAGCTCTTTGATCTGAGCCTGAAAAGACACAGCCATATTTATAGTGGCAAGAGAGACAAGGAAAAAACCTATCAGTCATCCAGTCATGAGCCGCGAAATGAAAAAAGACGGCTCTCATGTCAGCTCCCGCATTCTGTGCCTGAGAACTTACTAATTGCGATAACTTCCTAGCGCTTGACTCGTCAAGACGCTTTTGAAGAGTTTGTTCGAGATCCAAGGTCATTCTGTTGTTTGTTGTTACTGTTACGAACAGTCTGTGCAAAGGGTATCGGTGTTCTTTTTTGTGAACCAAATGGATTGGTGGTACAATAAAACCGGAGAGAAAAAGACTCTTTTTCGGTCACGTTTTTCACGGTCATGACGTGATTTTAAGAAGTCGAAGAAGTCGTGAGATAGTGTTTTGTGTGAAATTTCGATAAAAAGTGACGCAGGATATTAATTGGATCAATTGCGTTTACAACTTAATTATAACAACAAGACCTCCACAAGACAAAGAACCGGATAGAAATGTCATCATCTGTTGTCGCTAAGAGTGACTTATTACATTTATATAGGCGGCTTCTCAGAGGTTGCCAGAAGTATCCGTCAAAAAATCGTGATAAAATATTGGAGTCGGTGCGAGATGATTTTCGTGCAAATTCTTGTTTGGATCCGAACTGTGAGTTGGGCAAGCATAGATTGCGTATTCGACGATAAAGTGTTATGGGGACCAATTAACTCCGACCATATTACTAACTTGCTGACTCTGTTTTCTGCGAACGAACTATCCTGGAATAGCTGAGAAGGTAAAACAACAAGTCCATATTGCTTATAAAGGGCTTAGTCAATTGCATCAATTTGATAACAGAAATTCTGCTAACTTTTCAGTGAGTCTCGAACAGAACCCTTTCCCCAAACCAGATAATTACGTTGATAAGAGGACGAAAGCCGTAGACAAAGTTTTGAAAGATAACGAAGACAAGGATTAGAGAAAATCTTTTTGCTCTATTATGCTCAAGTTTTTTAAAGAAAAATTGGCAACTTAAAAATCTAAACAACTCATAACCTCAATGGCACTCTGGTTAGGCTGTGAATAGCGTCTTGACTTGTTGGGGGTCATGACCCAAAAAGCTTGCATCCTCATATCCTCCCATCTCTGGTTTTATCATCGCATCATAAATGGAAGCGTAATTTTCGCACACACTGGCGGCAATCTTATTCCTTGCCAACTTTCGTAACGTCGGGTCTTTAATAGTGTTCTCGAACGAAGGAATTGGTGGTGAATACAAAGACGAATAAAACTCTTTTATGGCGCTTTCTGCTTCGTCTGTCGTCAAACCAGGGAAGCTTGCCATAGTCATTCCATCAACCTGTACGCCTTTGAAACGATTCCATGCCGTGACTAGTGTCCCAAGTCCACACAAGTCCAGTACGTCAGCCGTCTCTCTCTCCACGAGTACGTCGATTAGTGCTCTCTCTTTTTCCCTAACTTTCTCTTCCAACGAGGTTACCATCGTAGCAGTCATCTTCCCTTGCCTTGCTACAGAAATAGATTGCTTCAGTGTCACCGTATCATCGAGAGTTTTAGACGCAGGGAGAGCAGCTTCCACGAGAGTACTACACGACCAGTCCAGTGATAAAATTTGTCGGTACTTATCTGGACAATCAACATCTGCTACAAATCCAGGTGACTCTCTCCTGTTATCAACTATGCGTACAATCATGATGTGTGCTAATGATGATTCAGACTCTCCGGTTAAAAGATGAAGTTGTTCAAGCATCGATGCATACACCCGAAGAGATGCTTCGTATGCATTTGTAGCTTCTTCGAGGCACTCCAAGATGGCAGCAACAAGAGGATTTTCTCCTTCTTCTGCTATCGGTTCTATCTCTTTTGCGGTATTTTCGTTGCTAGCGCTTAGTTTTGCCAATGTCTTCTCTGCAGCAGAGGTATAAAACAACAAAAGTCCGCAGATTTCGTAAAGCTGCGACAAATGACTTCTTATAGAAGCGCCCTCCTCTTCAAAATCATCCATTTCATCATCCGATTCCCCATCGTCATCGTCATCTGAACGACGTGCAAGATTTGAGACTACTTGCAGAATACGAGATTTGAGTGGTCTTGAAATTCCTCCCATGCTTAGTGCTAATATTTCGGTGACAGTAAGTGGCTTTTCTGCTAGGATGTCAGTATCTTCTTCCAAAAGAAGCTCGTCGTCTTTTTCTCTTTCGTCGCTATCATTGTCTTCCGTCCTTTCGTCTCCCGACTCGAAGAGACCTCTAGCAACATCAGCTTCAACTGAAAAGGCACGGAAACAGTATGCGAGCATATCACCTACATACACTACAGCATCGTGTGCTCTCATTTCGATTGGCGCAAGACCGTTGTGTCCGCTCGTCAATGCTAACAGGAATCTACGAGTCTGTTCAGAACGTCTGGATTGAGCGATCAATTCCAAAAGATGGGAGTAGAAGGCAGGAACATTTTGTAACACCTGCAGAGATCGTCGCACAAAGGGATGGGAAAGCATTTCGTCCAATTGTTCACTATCGAGTTGAGCCCGAATAGAATTTGTTTTTTCGTGGGAATGAAGGTGAAGATATTTTTGCAACCAGTGATACAGACGTTCGTAAGCTCGTTCTTGCTTTTGCGCCAATGTTTCCATCATGTGTAATGCTGAAGATGCACCCAAGCGATTGTCATCTAGTATATTTCCTTTATCGGATATTCGTTGCGATTGTTTTTGATTCTGCAATGCGTCCAGCGATCCAAAGGTTTGACCAAGTTCTTTTCGAATGACCCGGACTCGTTCTAATGCATCTAAAAATGCAACA
>Ga0115013_10002100_pt1 | contig 11214 bp, 12 predicted proteins | sample SouAtlMetagenome_2_FD_88686 | JGI IMG/M metagenome (GOLD analysis project Ga0115013, IMG submission 88686) | Marine eukaryotic phytoplankton communities from Atlantic Ocean - South Atlantic ANT15 Metagenome | ecosystem: Environmental > Aquatic > Marine > Oceanic | place: South Atlantic Ocean...
GCTGACAGAGAGCCATTGCCTCAGCTGCAGCGGTGCCCTCATCCAGCATTGAGGAGTTGGATATATCCATTCCCGTTAGATCAGAAATCATAGTCTGGAAGTTTATTAATGCCTCGAGACGGCCCTGAGAAATTTCTGGCTGGTAAGGTGTGTAAGCGGTATACCACGAAGGACTCTCTAAAATATTCCGCTGAATTACGTTGGGGGTGAGCGTGTCGTAGTAACCCTGCCCAATAAAATGACGGAATACTTTGTTTTGACTAGCAATATCTCTGAGTTCCTCCAAAGCTTGAGCCTCAGTGCAACCATCTAAAATATTCAAGGTCTCATTCATCGCTATCGCTTTGGGAACCACCTCTGCAGTCAATTGAGATAGTGTGTGGGTACCAAGACTGCACAACATTTCGCTATGGTCATCACTACTTGGACCAATGTGTCGAGCAATAAACTCCGAGGGATATTCTAAGTCGGCTAGGGTTATCTTTTTCTTTAACATAGATCGCTCTCCTGCCTATCGGCTCATTGCTCACCATCTTGGACATACGCGAGATATTCTTCGAGATTCATGAACTTGGATACATCAAATTTGTCTTTGGGAACCACTCTGAACATCCAACCCTCAGTCTGTGGAGCTGTATTCAATAAGTCCGGTTGCTCGACTAAAGTCTCATTTATTTCTACCACGACGCCATCAAAAGGAATAGTGATCTCTCCAGCGGCTTTCACTGATTCGATAACCACAGCCTCATCTCCCGCAACAAACTCCGTTTCAAGGTCAGGTAACTCAACGTAAACGACGTCACCAAGTTGCTGTTGGGCATGATCCGTCACACCAACTGTAATCGAGTCGGAACCAACTTTTAGCCACTCATGCTCCTTGGTGTATACAACCTCTTCCATATTTCAATTCTCCTATTGAGCGATTTATCCGCGATAATATCGCTGATTAACAAATGGCATTCTGGCAACCTTGATAGGCCGAGGTTTTCCTCTCACTATTGCGTTAAGACGATTTCCCTCATTCGAGTTTTCCTCACTTACATAGCCCATAGCTATTGGTGCCTGTAGCGTAGGACCAAATCCACCACTGGTTATCTTACCCACGATCTGTCCATTTAAATCGGTGATATCAGCACCCTCACGAACTGGGGATCTTCCATCTACAACGAAGCCTACACGCCTCTTTTTAACTCCATGGGAAAATTGCTGTAAGATCAGATCAGATCCTAAAAATCCTCCCGCTTTACTACCACCAGTTCGGCGAGAACTACTTATACTCCAACCAATACTTGCCTCTATGGGTGATGTATTTTTATTAATATCATAGCCATAGAGACATAACCCAGCTTCAAGGCGCAGTGAATCTCTTGCTCCAAGACCAATCCACTGGCAGTAGTCGTAAGCCAATAAATGAGCCGATAGCTCAAGGGCGTACTCATCCGCTACCGAGATTTCAAAGCCATCCTCTCCCGTATATCCAGATCGCGTTATATAACACGCGATACCATTGATATCGGAGCAACATCCATGCATAAATTGTAAATTTGCAGCCTCAGGAGCAAGCTCAGACATAATCTCAACAGCTCTTGATCCTTGCAGGGCCATTAAACTTTGGTGAGGCATTAGAGAAATATCACACGCTGTTAAATGTCTCTTAAGGTGCTCCAGATCTTGGTCTTTACAGGTAGCATTAACCACAAGGAAAAAGCAATCCTCTGCCCAGCGAGTAATAATTAGATCATCGAGTACACCTCCATCAGGTGAGGTAAATACCGAATACAGCTGTTGATTTGTGTTTAATGCATCCAAATCCACTGGAATCAGCTTCTCAAGTGAGGAGATAGCATTTTTACCCTTGATTAAGATTTGGCCCATATGACATACATCAAATAGCCCAGCATTACTTCTTGTGTGTAAATGTTCCTTGATGATGCCCGCTGAGTAGTTGACCGGCATTAAATAACCTGCAAACGGCACCATATTCCCATGTGCCGCCACATGAGAATCATAGAATATCGTTTTCTTATTAGCCAAACTATTTGATACCACTCGCACCTCGCTGAAACGCTCACCATTACTGGTTTGAGCGAGAATAATAAAGGCTGTCTAATGATATGTTAAATTAATAAATATAATGGTAGTATTTATATAATAAATACTATAACCAGCTTACGAGTAGAAAATATCATGAAGAACTTGCCCATGGATTTATTGAGGGCCTTCGTCTCAGTATCTCAGTTACGAAGCTTTACAAAGGCCGGAGAATTACTCGGAAGATCGCAGCCTGCAGTGACACTAAAGATTAAGAGGCTCGAGGAACTAGTTGATCAGAAGCTGTTCTTGCGAGGAGGAAAAAGTCTTGAATTATCGGACTCCGGCGCAGCTCTATACAATTATGCAAAACAGATCCTAACGCTCAATGATCTTGCCATCAGTCAAATCTCTAAAAGCACAGTACATGGCAAAATCCGACTCGGTATTCCCAGTGAGTTTGCTACGGTATTACTGCCAAAGATCATTAGTCGCTTCGCCAAAGCCTATCCCAACGTAGCACTTGAGGTGAATTGCGAGCTCAGCAAATATCTGCTAACTAGAGCAGGGAGAGAGAGCCATGATTTAATCTTGGTATTAGCGGATCAAGATGCGGATCTCGATGGTGATTTAGTGAAAACTGACGAGCTTGTTTGGGTTTCAAGCAAGAAATTTAACCACGACAAGGAGGATGCTGTACCTCTAATCGTAGCCTCAGAGGGCTGTATCTACCGGCATACTGCCATGACTGGGCTCAGTAAAGCCTCTCTATCTTGGAAAATCGTCTATACCAATCCCGATCTAACAGGAATTCAATATGCGATCCAAGAAGGGCTAGGAGTGACTGTTCTTTCGAGAAGCATCGTACCTGAAAATTTACATATTTTGAATGCATCTGCAGGTTTACCCTCACTTGATAGGGTGAGTATCAATATTATCTGTAATGAGCAAAAAAGAAACGATAAAGCAATTGAACTACTAAAAGAATTTTTAACGGCGAGTCTGACTTAATTTCTACTGCCGAACGTGGCGGAAATTTTGTGGAACTGCGTCCGAGGTGCTTCTGAACGGGTTTATGTCTAGCCCTCCTCGTCGCATATATCTGGCATTAACGCTGAGAGCGGACGGCTGGCAACGCAAAATAATATCAGCAAAAATTTGCTCAACGCACTGCTCATGAAAATCTTGGTGCTCACGATAGGAGACTATATATTTCAGCAGACCATCCGGATCAATCGCTGGGCCTGTGTAGTTAATGTAAACTGAGGCCCAGTCTGGCTGATCGGTAACTGGACAATTAGTCTTCAATAAATGAGAGTAAAACATCTCAGTAGAAATTCTCTTCGAATCACATATTAACAATGTTTTATCGGGATGATAGGTATCAATTTTAACTTGCCTTTCATCTAGGCAGACTCCTTTAGGTTCTGAAATACTTCGAAGGGCCGAATATTCAGCCAGATCATAAAGTACAACGTCAACCGTTGAGCCACAGGAGCAGGATAAATCTGTAACTAAAGTATTAGTCACCTCCTCCTTGGACTGAAAAACTGTTTGTAAAAAAGAATTTAAATACAACTTAAATGACTTTGATTCAATTATAGCGCGGCTAGTGCAAGGAAACGTGAACTCGCCAATCGCCACCTGCGGTAACCCAAACGTATTTAACCAAGATACTTCAAATGCCGTCCAAATGTCATATCCAAAAAATTGTAGCTCCCTACTATTTTTTTGCTGACGAGTCTTTGATCTTGTGATGGGCTGAAGTAGTGCTGGATCATAATCGCACGCATAGATTGTCGATTTTCCAAGACCAGTCTCTGAATAGTCAACCATTAGCTTCGCAACCTTGAACCTTTCTCCAACAAATTAAGTGCCGTAAAAAATAAAATGGCCGACGAGAGACCGACCATTAAAAAAGACCATATTATATCGATATCAGTTATACCTGCGATGCCGAACCTAAATGCATTTACCATATAAAGTACAGGATTCAGCATTGATAAATTTCGCCAAAATTCACCTAGCAAGTCTATCGAATAAAATACACCACCAAGATAAGTTAAAGGAGTCAAAACAAAAGTTGGGATAATAGAAATATCATCAAAATTAGCTGCAAAAATAGCATTAATTAATCCAGCTAAAGAAAACATGAGTGATGTCATCAAAACAATCCCGAGAGTAATAGGTACACTATGAATACTAAAATCAGCAAAATAGAGCGATAATAAGGTTACAATAAAGCCTACTCCAAGTCCTCGACACATTCCCCCTGCGACGTATCCCAGTAAGATAATCCAATTTGGGGTCGGCGAGACTAATAACTCCTCAATATTTCTTTGAAATTTTGATCCGAAGAAAGAGGATACTACATTTGAATATGAGTTAGTTATCACCGACATCATAATTAAACCCGGAGCAACAAATTGGATGTAAGGAAGCCCAGACATCGTGCCTATACGTGAGCCAATTAGCTGCCCAAAAATAACGAAATATAAAATAATCGTAATAACTGGGGGTAACAAGGTTTGCGGCCAAATACGAAGAAATCTTCTTAACTCTCTCCTTAGAATAGTTTCGAAGGCTATCCATTTTTGATAATTAGTCATTAAACGAGCTCCCATCTGACTGAATCAAATTTCTCTCAACCATATCAAAAAATAACTCTTCCAAACGATTGGTCTTATTCCGCATACTAAGTACACAAATATTCTGTTCATTTAGGGCTTCAAATACGCCGTTAATGGACTGCGTTTTAGCAACTTCAACCTCTAGGCTGTGCTTGTCTATCAACGTAACGTCATAGCCGGGTAAAAGAGGGCAATCTGATAAATCATCTTGAACATCTAAAACAAAGGTTTCACGATTCAATTGTTTGAGAAGATCCTTGATACTAGTGTTTTGGACAATAACGCCATGATCGATGATTGCAATGTTTCGACACAAGCTTTCCGCTTCCTCCAAGTAATGCGTAGTTAAAATAATGGTTGTTCCTTTCCCATTAATTTCACGTAAAAAATCCCACATAGAGCGCCTCAGCTCGATGTCAACGCCCGCTGTAGGCTCATCTAGAACAAGGAGTTTTGGCTCATGGATCAATGCCCTAGCTATCATGAGACGCCGCTTCATACCACCCGATAGATTTCGAGACAAGTCATTCCTTCGCTCCCATAAGCCAAGCTGCCTAAGATATTTTTCTGCTCGCTGAAGAGCGATATCTGATCTAATACCAAAATATCCAGCTTGAGCTACAAGGATATCTATGGGTTTTTCAAACTGGTTGAAATTAAATTCCTGCGGAACAATCCCAATCAGTTGCTTCGCAGATGAAAAATCAGCATCAATGTCATGCTCAAAGACTTTAATAGAGCCCGATGTCTTCCTGACCAAAGAGCAAATAATACCTATTGTAGTGGACTTACCTGCCCCATTTGGTCCAAGTAGAGCAAAAAAGTCACCTTGAGCTACATCTAAATCAATACCTTTGAGAGCTTGAAAGGAATCATCATACGTTTTTGTTAATCTTTTTATTGAGAGCGCAGGGCAGTTACTGTTCTTCAAGAAAGTCATCCAACTCGTATTAATCAGAGAAATATTAATGTTGTATTGTATAACGCATAAATACATAAGTCCTTTTATAGATGTGTTTCTTACTAGTTACTCACAATACTTATAGGCATAATAAGGGGAGCTGTTAGTTCTGGTGAGAGTGTAATGCCAAGAAAGATTATTCGTCGATTTCTTCCTGATTTAAAGAGCCTATTAGATCAACGATCGCTCAGATGGCTTGGCTCTTTGTCACATGATCCAAATCTTTTACATCTTAATCGCCACTCTGTATCTCTTGCCGTGTTTATTGGGATTTTCTGTGCATTTATTCCACTCCCGATCCAGACCTTGCTAGCAATCGCAATGTGCTTTTGGCTGGGTGCAAACCTACCCCTTGCAATGATTATTATTTGGATTAGTAATCCTCTCACCATCCCTCCAATGTTTTTTCTCACCTACAAACTAGGTAGTTATATCTTAAACACTCAAGTAAGTGGATTTTCTGTGGATCTAAGTTGGCAATGGTTTTCTGAATTAGGATCGGATATCTTGCTTCCGCTATTTTTAGGCAGTTTTATATGCGGCACTGTCCTAGGCCTGATTGGGTACTTTTTTATACTTTCCCTATGGCGTTGGCAAGTGATTAAAAATTGGGAAATTCGAAAAAATCTGAGGAAAAATTCTAAGGAAAAATTCTAAGGAACTAAAATTTTACTCATAACGTAACTCATCAGCGGGAACAGTCCTGCTGGCGCGGAGTGCAGGATATACAGTTGCGACTATGTTGAGGATTAATGCTGTAATAACAACTGCCGCAACATCATCCCATCTCAAATCTATAGGAATATAATCAATAGGGTAAACTTCAGTATTTAGAATTGTGCCCCCCAAAGATGTCTCTACTAACGCAACAAAATTGGAAATCCCATAGCTACCAAAAACTCCAAGCAGAACTCCCAAAAAAGTTCCAACGAAACCAATCATGGAGCCCTGAGTTAAAAATAACACCATAATATTCCTACGAGAAAGGCCTAATGTTTGAAGTACGGCAATATCTTTTCGCTTATTCATAACAGTCATCATTAGCATAGACACGACATTAAAAGCCGCGATAGCCACTACTAAGAAGATTAGCAATCCCACAATATTTCTTGATAACTGAATCGCTTTGTACAAGTTACCATGAGTCTGAAACCAATCCCGAAAACCATATCCCACGGGTAGTTCTCTAATAATCCTAAACCCAATATTTCTGGCATCAAATTGATCTTTGATTTGTAATTGGAATCCCTGAACTTTAGCCGAGTCACCTAAAATTCTTCCGACTTCGGTCAGCGATGCGAGACCCACGTGTTGATCCAATTCTGTATGCGTTGAAAAAATACCATCAACTCTCAAAGAGTGGACTGCAGCAGGAGCATTGTTATCTCCTGAAATAGCAATAGGAATGCTTTGATTGGACTGCACATTTAAAGCATCAGCTATAACTTGAGACAGCAGTATTCCATCGGCATCAGGTAATGCAAGATCATGCTCATTAATTATCGAATTTAAACCGTTGGGCATTGAATATTTGGACAATCCAAGTATCTGGATTGGTCGTGACATTGATCGGTGAATGATTAGTCCTTCAACTGAGTTATATGGAACCGCTTGAGTGACTTGTTCTATCTCTAAAATTTTACTTTGTTCTGACTTCCACTCAGTAAGCCCGGATTGGTGTTCCAATTGAATATGAGGAACGACTGACAAAATAGTAGTTTTTAGCTCTCTATCAAATCCATTCATTACGGATAGCACCATAATCAATAGAGCAACACCCACCATAACCCCTGTAACTGCCAGAACTGAGATAAAAGACACCAATAAACCAGACCGGCCACTTGACAAAAAATATCTGAGCCCAAGATAGAGTGGCAAGGGCTTAAACAATTAAACTCTCTCGCAATTTAAGTTGGCCCATTTCAAGAATAACCGTACGATCCATTTGTTGGGCAATATTGTCATCGTGTGTAACTAAAACAAAAGCTATCCCCAAGGATTGATTTAAATCAATGAGAAGCTCCAACATTGTTTTAGCTGTTATTGGATCTAAATTACCCGTTGGTTCATCCATCAAAACTACTGAGGGCTCATTCACCAGAGCTCGAGCTACTGCGACACGCTGTCTCTCTCCACCTGAAAGTTCGGCGGGCGTGTGATTCAGACGATGACCCAAGCCTACTCGCTCTAAGAGGCTTGTGGCTTGTTGTCTAGATTTATTAACAGAGCAATCTCCTATTAACAATGGAAGTGCTACATTCTCTAGAGCACTAAACTCGTTTAAAAGATGGTGAAATTGATAAACAAAACCAATATGCTGATTCCGCCAGATTGCTCGCTCAGATGCACTGAGATTAGTCCACGACTTACCGTTGACAGAGATTCTGCCCTTATCAGGATCATCAAGGCCGCCTAAAAGATTAAGTAAAGTCGTCTTACCAGATCCCGATGCGCCAACTATCGCTACTTTCTCTCCATCACCAACTGAGAGATTAACTCCAGACAGCACGGGAATGCTGATCTCTCCCTGGCTATACTCACGCACAACGCTATCTGCAGTAAGAATTGGATTATTGGTCATATCTTAAAGCCTCAGCAGGCAAAATTTTTCCTGCACGCCACGCGGGATAAAGTGTAGCCAAGAAACTTACAATCAGGGCGCCAGATACAACAGACAAGATGTCAGATATTAATATTTTAGAGGGCAATACGTTGATTAAATAGATACTAGGGTCAAACAAATACATTCCTGATAATTTTTCTATGGCTCCAATGATATCTCCTACAAAGTAAGCAAACAACGAGCCGAATAAGGTTCCGATTGCTATACCCGAAGCACTCACTGCTAGGCCTTGAACAATAAAAATGTTCGTCACGAGTCTAGAGTCCGCACCCATTGTTCTTATCACAGCAATATCCTTCCGCTTATCTCCCACCATTAGTACCAGACTCGCTATAATATTAAATGCTGCAACAGCAATAATCACTGATAGTAAAATACTAACAACAACCTTTTCCATGCTCATTGCTTTAAATAAAGTTTCCATGGATGACATCCATGATCGCCATCTATATTCTGGAAAAGCAATCGCCGCTCGATTTTCAACCCAGGCCTCAGCTTTATATGGATCCGCCAGGCTTACTTGAAAACCTTGAAATTTATCTCCAAGTCTCAACAACTTCTGTATATCGTTTGGATGCATAAAAACCACAGATCCATCGACCTGTGCGCCAACCTCAAATATGCCAGAGACTGTCACTCGCTTTATTCTTGGAAAAATTCCGGCTGGAGTCACAGATACTCTAGGTAAGGTAATGTGAATTTGATCACCAATAAATATATCCATTTTTCGTGCGATCTGACTACCAACAATTATATTAAATTGCCCTGCAGCCAACTCCTCAACATAGCCGCTAAGCATGCTTTCTTTTAATAACGCAGTTGTAGACCAAGTAGGTTCGACTCCTCGTAAATTCACTCCTAATTTTCGATCTTTCGAGGACAACATAATGAAACTTTCAACCAAAGGAATGAGATCATAAACCTCAGTGTCGTTAATAATTGTTGCTTTAATATTTTTGAGTTGATCTGATGAAAAGCCATCAGATTTAACAACTGATACATGAGGCACAACTTTTAGTAGTCGGCTCTTAATCTCTTGATCAAAACCATTCATCACAGATAGCACAATAATCAGAGCCGCAACACCTAACGCCATTGCACAAAGCGAAAATCCAGAAACAAAAGATACAAATTTTTCTCTTCTCTTACTTCGCAGATATCGCAAGCCAATAAATATAGGAAGGTTTTTGATCATGGCTAGATTAAACCCGAAAGCTAGCAGACAAACAACAACGACAGGGCATTAGTGTCATCTGAATCGGTTATAAAGAAACTTTTGTTTAAAGTTAACGCATAGGTACGCCCATCTAAATCGACGCGCGCCATTCAGTTTTTCAATAACCTTAAACGCCTAACATCTAGCATTAATCTCTGCCATCTCAGCTACCATAACGGTGTCGAGAGCGATGACAGCATAAAGAGATCTGCCATGTCCAAAAGCTTCTAAACTGAAATTTCTAGGGATTAAAAATCTTGGGTCTTTCAGAATTACTATCTTCACATTTTTTAATATCACCACCACAAATATCGCAGCTATAATCTTTTTCCCCAAGCGCGGCACCTACGCCACCACATGATCCAGAAATAGGTTTTCTACCTGACAAGACACCAACAGCCATGCCGGTAACAAGCAGGCCAAAGATAAAAATGCTTAGAATTACTTCTATCATAAAACTAGATTTCCTATGCCGATGGAATCTCTGAGTTCGGATTCTTATATGCTTCAAAAGCCTTACTATTAATAGATTTCAAGATTTGGCCTTCAGTAAGCACCATATAAACAGCAAGATCCAAAGCATTCGCCAACTCAAGCCCCTTTTTTTCTCCCAAGACCATCATCGCCGTTGCCCACGCATCGGCCTCTGCACACGAATCAGCAATCACTGACACAGATGTCAAATTGTGAGTAATTGGATATCCACTTTTGGGGTTAATTGTATGGGAGTATCTTTTGCCATCAAGCTCAAAATAATTTCTATAGTCCCCTGATGTAGCCACAGCTCCACCAGTCATCGAGACAATATGGGCAACTCCACCCCTGACTGCTGGGCTTTCAATAGCAAGCCTCCAAGGCTGTCCTTGAGGGTTGTAACCGCTGACGCGAGTTTCTCCTCCTATTTCAATCAGGTAATCCGGTAACGCATAAGATTCTAAAAGATTGGCCAATACGTCCACGGCATACCCTTTCGCTACTGCAGATAGATCCAAGCGTACAGGCCGGGATTTAGAAAGCGTGATCCCAGACATAGCCACCTTGGTAGAAATAGCATCGAATCCAACAGCTTCAATCGCTGACGCTATATCACTGTCACTGGGCACTTTGTCGCTCTTAACATCTGGACCAAACCCCCACAGATCAACAAGTGGCCCAATAGTTGGTTCAAATGCTCCTCCAGATTCTGACCAAATATTCTCAGAGATCTCAATGACAGACGCAAAGTGCTCAGAAATATTGAAAGGGATATTTGTGTTAAGCCTATTGAACTGATTAATCTCAGAACTAGACTTGTAGGTAGACATCGAAACATCGATTTTGTTGAGTTCGGACTCTATCATTTCAGGCAAATCAGCTGGAGCAGGCTGATCGGCAACAATGGTGAGCCTGTAGGTAGTCCCAAACTTCTTACCTGAAATTTCTATTATCTCGGGACCATAATCACAACCCGAAATGAGCATAAAAAAGAATACAGACAAGACACATATGAGTCGTCGTCTTAAATGGAGAAATAACTTCCTCCCAATCTTTTTAGGCTTAACCACCAAAATCATCGAGGAAGATGTTGTCATTTTCCACGCCGAGATCGGTGAGCATTTTTACCACCGCAGCATTCATCATCGGGGGGCCACACATATAGTACTCACAATCCTCAGGAGCCTCATGGTCTTTGAGGTATTGTTCGAATAGCACATTATGGATAAACCCTGTCAAACCATTCCAGTTATCTTCAGGTTGGGGGTCAGACAAAGCC
>Ga0115013_10002101_pt1 | contig 11210 bp, 12 predicted proteins | sample SouAtlMetagenome_2_FD_88686 | JGI IMG/M metagenome (GOLD analysis project Ga0115013, IMG submission 88686) | Marine eukaryotic phytoplankton communities from Atlantic Ocean - South Atlantic ANT15 Metagenome | ecosystem: Environmental > Aquatic > Marine > Oceanic | place: South Atlantic Ocean...
ATTTTGTGGGTTGCTATACCTACATTATAAGCATATTTGTCAACAACTGTCAACAAGGTTTCATTACTTGTACATCAAACCCAGCTTCTTTCAGTTCATCTATCCTATATTTCTGCACTTCACTCAATCTGCCTTTTGGCCCTTTAACCTCAATAAATTTCACCTCATCTGGTTTCATACAAATCAAGTCAGGCAATCCAGCTTTGTTGCACATAATCAACTTGATCACCGTCCACCCCTCTTTTTCGTATCTGTCGATTAGCTTCTTCTGATATTGCTGCTCTGTGACCACGATAATGGTTGATCGTATAGTTCTCCTTTGATTGTACTACCTCAAAAACTTTTGGCTCTATACTCTTTTCTGCAAAAATATAATGAACTTTATTACTCCGATCTCTACCTAAATAGCTGGCTCTTTCTCTTCCCTGTAAATAGCTCAACGCAGAATAATCTATCCCCAAGAAAACAACATCATCTGCACTACTTAAATTAACTCCCTCCCTGCTACTTTTAACCTGACCAATAAAAACTTTGTCATCATTACTATTAAACTCAACTGCATCTTCAGTTACACGATCACCAAAAACTTTCTTCAGCATTTTTTCCTCTGCCTTGTAACAATACATAATTGCAGTTTTGCCCTTAAATGTATCTCTTATGTATTCAACTTTGCTTTTATCAAAAATTACTGTGCCATGTCTTTCTGTTATCACATGACCATTAAACAACTGCTTTAATTTGCTCATTACCTTCACCCCAGTATCAGCTAGGACACTTCTTCCTTTTGATTTTCCAATAACTCCTGTTTTTATAATCCTCAAAGCAAGCCTATAAGTTCTCTTGGACATTTTCACTAAATGTACATTTTCTTCTATTTCCTGACTAAAACCAGCCTCTTTTTGCGTCATATAGACCATAAATGGCTCAATATCTCTCTTAATTACATTTACATAGGCATCTGAATAGTCTTTTACAACAATTCCAGTTCCTACTCTTTTCTCCTTAATCTCCACATAATCACCAGCCCATCTATAAAAACCATTACGGCCATACCTTGAATATTCACTCCAAACATTAGTTAAAGCGAACTGATGATATAACTGTGACCAACTTTCTGGGCTTGGTGTTCCACTCATCAAAATAATTATTCCATACCTCAACTTCAAAATATTCTGTTGTCTTTGTGATGGTTTTGGAAATGCTCCAACACTATGAGCCTCATCAACAATGACAATATTCCATGATGTACCTTCAAAATTCTTTAGCTGCTCAAAATTTGTAACAACAACTTTATCTACCAAATTCATCAGATCTATGTCTTTTTTTATACTGCTGATTGCTTTCTTTTTTGTAATTATCAAAACCTTATCCTCATCCATATTTTTTACAACTGATAAGGCCACAAGTGTTTTGCCTGTCCTACATTCACCGCTTAAATATCCATAACCATGATCAACGCAAAGCCTTGTAAGCTTTTCGGTTGCTTCTTTCTGATATTCTCTTAATTCGATCATTGACTATCCTAGATTTAGTGGTATCTTACCCTATAGTTACACAAAAACAACCCTAGATATGGAGCAAGAGCAAATTTTAAAAACAATTAATATACAACTTTCACAGGGTCAAATAAAATGGCTTGATGATAATAAGGGTTCTGAATCTAGATCTTGTTTATTAAGATCTATAGTTTCTGAAAAAATGGAGCAAGCCGCATAACAATGGATATAAAAGAAGAACTGCTTGGCCTTCCTAAGCACTGGGGTTTTGTTGCCGTTCAAAATAAAAGACCATATCAAAATGATTGGCAAAATAATCCGCTTACACGCTCACAACTATTCAAAGAAATATCATCTAAAAAATCTACAGGGATCGGTGTTTGCTGTGGTACTCCTTCAGGTGGGCTTTTATTCTTAGACCATGATGGGCCTTCAGCAGCAAAAATATTGAGTGAATGGGGGTTTTCTCTTTCCTCTTTACCTCCTTCTCTTATGGTTACATCTGGTCGGGTTGGTAGATTTCAAATTATCTATCAAGTGCCAGAAAAATATTGGTCAAAAATTAAAACTCGTAAATTTCAAACAGGGGTCAAAGATGAGGATGGTTCTGTAGAACAGATAGAACTCAGATGGGATGGCACACAATCCATAGTTTCTGGTAAACATCCAATGACTGACGGTTATAGGTGGATGGATGGAAGATCACCAACAGATCTTTCTATTGCTGAAGCTCCTCTTGCCATAATTGAAAAGATGATGCAGCAGAAAAAGAAAAAAATCTCACAAGTACATACTCTTAGCTCTGATTCCGATAAAGCACGTTCATTGCTTCAATCAATAAATCCATCACGCTTAGATGATTATGATTCATGGTTAAAAATTGGCATGGCTGCTCATTCTGTTGGTGATGACTCACTCTTACAAGAATGGGAATCTTTATCACAAAAGAACAGCAAATATCAATCAGGTGAATGTGAAAAAAAATGGGCTTCTTTTAAATCTTCAGGGGTTTCTCTTGGTACTCTTCAAAAGTTTGCTTCAGAAGATGGTTGGACACCACCACCACGGACATTTCCAACCTCAATAAAACCACAAGAAAAATCAACCATACTACCAACAAAACTTGAGCAGCTTACTTCTCAAGAACTAATGAACTTTTTGCGGCATCTCAAACAGGAAATTAGATTTAATACTTTTTCTCATTCGATAGAAATGGATGGCAAAGTTATTAAAAATATTGAACTCTTTTACTTAACACTTGCAGAACTTGGTTATAAAGTACCTAAAGAAATGGCGGTTGATTGCCTTTTAAAAGTTGCCCATGAGAATGAATATGACCCTGTGAAACTTTATCTTGATCATTGTTTTAACGAAATAAAACCAGAACTTTATGGCATTGAAAGAATGGCATCCACATATTTAAGGCCAGAAGATCAAAACTTATCAGAGCCAACTATATATGACACAATGCTAAAACTTACTCTTATTAACGCAGTAAGAAGAGCTTTCATGGCTGGTTGTAAACATGACACCGCAACAGTATTACAAGGGCCACAGGGAATAAAAAAATCTTCTTTCTGGCAAGTTTTATTTGGCCCTTTTTTTTCAGATGCCCTCGGTGATATATCCTCTAAAGATGATCTTTTAGTACTCCATCGTTCATGGGGAATGGAATGGTCAGAAATTGATGGAGTGACAAGCCGCAAACATGCCGGTTTAATAAAAGCATTTTTATCGAGATCAACTGACCTTTTAAGAGTTCCATACGGTAAAGCAGTGGAAGAGTGGCCAAGAAGAGGCATTATTGTCGGCTCTACAAATAAAGAATCAGGAGTATTAATAGATGACACAGGCAATCGTAGGTTTCACATAACACCCTGCACTACAAAATCAATAGATCTTGATGCTTTACAACTTGAGAGAGATAGCCTGTGGAGTGCAGCCGTTCACCTCTTCAAAAATAAAGAACAGCATTTCCTATCCACCGAACAGGAAAATCAAATTGAAAAAGAAAACCTAAAATATATGGTTGATAGTCCGTGGCAATCTGTAATTGTTAATTACTTAAACGATCCAGCTAATGCTCTCAAGGATATAACCATTGAACTTTTATTAACCGAAGCAATAGAAAAACCAATATCAAATCAAACAAAATCTGACACAATGACTGTCTCATCTATTCTTAAATCCTTACATTATGAACGTAAAAGAAAAAGATTGGAGGGAACACCTAAATGGGTCTGGTTCTTACCTGTTCTCTCCCCTGTTCCCACTACTGGGAACGGCTAAAACCTCTGCTATCACTATCTTATATATATATGTTCTCTATGTTCTCTATGTTTTATATATAAATATAATAATAGGTATATTAGGGGTATATATAGGGTTAGGTAAGTCTTAAGCATTTCTGGGAACACATGGGAACGTGGGAACACTCCTAAATCTTAAATGAGTCTCAAATTATACAAATATTCATATTTTCTCATTTGCATGTAACATCTATGTAATGGCTAAAAAAGGCACAAAAATAGAAACATTGATTAGGTCACGCAAACTTTGCGAGATTATCGCTAGAGGTGGCCGTAGATCCGATTGCGTTATATATGCTTCTAAGAATTGGGGGGTCAGTTCCAAAACAGCAGATAAGTATTTAGAGATAGCAAGAGCCGAAATGAAAGCTGATTGGGATATGGAAAGACCAGAAATGGTCGCAAATCTTTTAGCGCAGGCTGCAACGCTACAGATGGAAGCTAGAGAAAAAGGACATTTACATATTGCTTTAGGTGCTATCAATACAGCAGCCCGATTAGCACAGATTGTGTCGTGAGTATTTTAGATACAGCAAAAGCTGGAAATGTTTTATATGAAGTCGGGGCGTACAATCTTCCGACAACACAAGAAACAATAGACAGGATTTATCGAGATTTACTTCCTCATCAGGAAAAGTTTTGTAAAGACATTGATCATAGAAAACTTGCTTTAGTCTGTGGTTTCGGTGCTGGTAAAACTTACGCTCTTTGTTCAAAAGCTGTAATGCTTGCCTGCCTGAACATCGGTCATGTATCTGCTGTTTTTCAACCAACAGCACCCATGTTGAGAGACATTTTAATTCGGACATTTAATGAACTATTAGACCAATGGCAAATACCTTACACATTTAGAGCTTCACCACTTCCTGAGTACCAGCTTTGTTGGGAAGAAGGAACACATACAATCTTGTTAAGGACAATGCTTACATATCAAAGATTAAGAGGTCAAAACCTCTGTGCAGTCGGATTTGATGAGGCAGACACTATTCCTAAACGTGATGCAGAATCGGCTATGAATATGGCACTTGCAAGACTTAGATCAGGTAATGTTCAACAGTTTTATGCAACAACAACTCCCGAAGGTCATGGCTGGGCATTTGAAACCTTTGAAAAAAATAAAAAATCTGATACTGCATTGATACAGGCAAAAACGGCTGATAATCCTTATCTTCCTGATACATTCATTCCGTCTTTATATGAAAATTATCCACCACAGTTAATAAAGGCGTATCTTCTAGGCCAATGGGTCAACCTCACAAGCGGTCAAGTCTATGATCGGTTTAATCGTGATGATCATGTAATTAATAAAATTCCGTTTGATATAAAAATGGAGGTGTTAAGAATCGGAGTCGATTTTAATGTAATGAATTGCAATGCCGTTGTCGGAGTCAAAGATGGTGACAAGCTGGTAATTATTGATGAAATATCAAAACAAAAAGATACAGATGCGTTGGCACAGGAGATACTTAGACGCTACCCTTCAAACAGAATATTAGTTTACCCTGACGCTAGTGGTTCAGCACGTTCAACGATTAACGCATCAAAGACAGATCTCGCCATACTCCAAGGTTACGGCTTCGGTTCAATGGCTCTCAAGAGCAACCCCTTTATCAAAGATCGAGTTGCAACCGTCAATGCGTTACTACAGAACGGCAAAGGGGAAAGACGTTTGGCGATTCATGCCAGTTGCACTCGTCTGATTGAGTGCCTTGAGTTACAAAGCTACGATGAAAAGACAGGAGATCCAGACAAACAGAATGGATATGACCATATGAATGATGCTCTTGGGTATTTAATTTATCGTGAATTTAATTTGCTATATGGTAGAGCAGGCAGACCAACAGGAATTAGAATATATTAAAAGCAATGGTACTATGAGGAAAAACTGTGTATAGCTCACTAAATATTTACAATCAACCTGTAACCGTAGCTCCTACAACAGTTGTCAGCCCTAATGCGGCTTATCAACGCATGGCTCAGTTCTGGGATTTGATAGCAGATTTGAAGGAAGGTACATACAAGATTAGATCAGAACATAGGAAATACTTGCCTCAGTTAGAAAGAGAAGTAGATGACAGCTATGACCGCAGACTTGCAAGGTCAACTGTAGTCCCATATCTTCAGAGAATCGAGAAAATGCTGTCAGGTATGCTAGTCAGGAAGCCAGTTCGTTTGGATGACACCTCAGACTTAGTTAGAGAACAGTTGTTTGACGTTGATTTAGAAGGTAATGACTTGAATATTTGGCTTTATCAGACAGCAAGATCAGTCATATCATTTGGTCATTGTGGTGTGCTTGTAGATGCACCAAAGGAAGGAGAGAAGGCAAGGCCATACTGGGTGACATATAAACCATCAGATATATTAGGCTGGAGGACTGAAATCATAGATGGTGCAAGGGTACTCACACAAGTACGTTTGTTGGAAAAGGTTGTTGAGCCAGATGGAGCTTATGGTGAGAAGAATATTACACAGGTCAGAGTATTAGAACGTGGTAGATATGAGATTCATAGGAAAGACGAAAAGAAGGGCGAATATAAATTGTTCGAAGAGGGTGAAATGAGCCTTAAGGACAAGATTCCTTTCTCAGTTGCTTACTCCAACAGAGTCGGATTCTATGAAAGCCGCAGCCCTTTGTATGATATTGCAGAGCTAAACCTTAAGCATTATCAAATCCAGTCAGACTTAGATAATATTCTGCACATTAGTTCTGTTCCATTGCTTGCAGTCTTTGGCTATCCAAACGCTGATGAAATAACAACTGGCCCTAGTGAAGCATTATCACTGCCACCTGAGTCACGCATGGAATATATCAGCCCATCAGGTGGTAGCTATGACAGCCAGTTCAAAAGGCTTGATGATATAAAAGAACAAATTAATACGTTATCTCTGGCCGCAGTCTTAGGGCAGAAATTAGTAGGAGAAACAGCAGAGGCTAAAAGAATAGATAGATCACAGAATGACAGCACAATGATGGTTGTTGCACAACAGATGCAAGACTTGATTGATAACTGCCTAAAGTTTCATAGCGAATATCTAAATGAATCTAATGCTGGCAGTGCTTTTGTAAACAGAGACTTTGTTAGTGCAAGACTGGAGCCTCAAGAGATAACATCATTGCTTACATTGTTTACTGCTGGAACTATCACACAAGAGACTTTACTAAATCAACTATCTGCTGGTGAGGTGTTAGGTGATGACTTTGATGTAGAGGAGGAGATCGAAGGAACACAGCAGGGAGGTTTGACAGAAGTAGAGCCACCAGAAGAACCTGACCCAGAACCAGAAGAGGAGGAACAAGAGGAAGAATGATAAATGAGTATTCCAGAGGTATTCTTTAGAGAAACTATAGATGTAGGAAGGTTTAGCAATGCCTTAGCAACAAAATATGTGCAAAATTATGCAGTAATTATTCTTACTGCCACTGATAAATTAAAAAAGATTGATTTAAGACAGCAAAGAGCAGCGGAAGGGGTTGTTATAGCACCGCAAACAAAGAAAAGACTTAGAGCCATAATTGCTCAATCAAAGGCAAGTATGGATAAATGGTCAAAAGAAACAACAAAAGGAATGATAAAAGAGATAGAAGATTTTGCAAAACTACAGACTGGGTTTATTGAAAAAGAACTTAAAAAGGCTGTTAAATCAGGAAATATCCCAATTAATTCAGTTGCTGTCAATAAAAAATATGCAAGCTCATTTATAAAAACAGATCCTACTCAAATAAATATTTTCACCAGCAAACAATTCACAGAAGATGATTTTAAAAATTTTGGCTCTGGTAAGTTTGAACTTACTGCCAGACAAGGTGCAATGCAGACTTTACCTAATGGACAAACAGTAGAAAAAGCATTTAGAGGTATAGCAAAAAATCAGCAAGACATTCTTGCAACAAACATAAGGGCTGGCGTATTTAGTGGAGAGTCAACAGCAGAAATAGCAAGACGTATGGCTGGCAGATTAGATTTTGACAAGTTAGGAAATGCTAGACAAATTGCTGCTGCTGGCGGTCAATCAATAAAAGTCGCTGCAAATCAAATACAAACTATTGTCAGAACATCTGTTAACCAAGTACAAAATCAAGCATCACAGGCTGTTTATGCAGCAAACAGTAAAGTCGCACCAAAATACCAATATGTTTCAACGTTAGACTCAAAAACAAGTGCAATATGTATGAGGCTTGATGGCCAAGAATTTGAATATAACAAAGGGCCAACACCGCCGCAACATTTCAATTGTCGATCTACTACTGTCCCTGTTGTTGATTTTGATGGTTTACAAAAGAAATATCCTAACCTTGAAAAGCCGCCAGCGACAAAGCTTGATACCAGACCATCAGCTACAGGCAGAGTTCCGCAAGGAGCAACATACGGAAACTGGCTACTGAATCAGGATAAAAAACTACAGGTTAAGACTTTAGGTAATGAAGGCAAGGTAAATTATTTTAAGAAACTAGCAAAGAGAGAAGGATCAGGACAAGCGGCTTTAAGAAAGATGATTCGCAATGATGGAAGCGAAAGAAGTTTAAAGGACTTGGAAAGATTGTATGGCAAACCCAGAGATATAACTATCAGAACAAAAACTCCTAAACCTGTTGCGAAACCTGTTGCGTTTGAACGAAGGCTTGTAGATTCAAGCCCAGAGCAATTAAGAAAAGATGGCAGGGCGTTAATGAATGAAGTAGGTGAGTTTGATACAGCTAAACTTAAAAAATTAAATGATAACTTTAGATCGGCTGCGGCAAAAAGTGGTTCTAATTTGAAGCCAGAGTTGGCTGATAAATTACAGGCAGACTTTAAAAAAGCTAAAAATGAATACTTAAATTATCGTGGACAGATTTTACAAAAATTTGAAAAATTAAAAAATAAAATGCTAGAAACACCCCTCAGTCAATCGCAAATAGATGGTTTTGTAAAAAATACAAAAATTACAACATGGAACGCTGCACAAAAAACACAGATCAGGGGTTACTTAGGTGAATATATAAGAATGTTTAATGGTAATGGTTTTATTGCTTCTTCTAATGGTGTCCCACCAATTACAAAGATAGGTAAAGCACAAAGGGCCTCAAACAGTTACTGGAAAGGTCAGATGTCAACAAGCGGTGGGAGAATTGTAAGCAAATCAACTACTTTCCATGAAATAACGCACTCAGTAGAGGTAATGAACCCTAAATTAAATAATTACATGAATGAGTGGAAATTTAAAAAAGGATTTACCGACAATGCAAAAATAAAAGAAGTTATTCACAATAAAAAAGCTTACGCAGGGTCTGGTGCATCTGATTTGGCAAAGAAAAAACCAGTATATAAGCTAAAAGATATTACTCATATCAATTATGATGCCAGAGAAAAAGCATTTGTTGATAAATATTCAGACCCTTACATGGGTAAAATATACGAGCCAGATAATTTTGTTAAAAGGTTTGGTATTGATGGTTCACCAGAAGCTTCAGAAGTTTTAACAATGACAGTGCAACAATTTGCTGATGTAGAAAATATGCCAAGAGTATTAGCTGACCACCCCGATCTTTTTGAACTTATAGTTGGTATGTCTAGGGCAAAGGGTCTGTAGAGTATCCAGTGGGATAGCTTTGTAAATCTTTGACAGCTTGTAGTCTTGATTTTTCTGGAACTTTTACATTTGACAAACCAACTGAGTTAACCGCTGCATTGATAACGTCTGCAATATCACATCTGTTTTTATCAAATAAATGACCATGAACCCCAAATAGCCCTTCTTGTACATCATTATTCCAGAAATCAACAGCATTTTTTGAACCCACAGGTTTCGCTGTTTGTTTAGAATGTTGAATTTCAATATCCCCTAGTGGGGTAGTGATAGTTATAGTTAGCATAAATACAGTTTACTTATGCCACTTAAAAAAGGCAAATCACAAAAGACTATCTCTGGCAATATACGTTTGTTGATGAAAGAGGGCAAAACATTAAAGCAAGCACAGGCAATCGCTTTTTCAACTGCTAAAAAACGCAAAAGGAAGTAATATAAAAACAGATACTTTTAAATATCATGGCTCCAATGGGGAAAGGGACTTATGGTTCTAAGGTCGGCAGACCACCAAAAAAAAAGAAAGTTAAAAAAGGTGGTAAAAAATAATGGCAAAAGGATTTTTTCAAAAACTTAATGACTACAAGGCAGAAAAGCCAAAATCGAAAGAAGCAAAACAAACTGTTAAAACGGAAAAAGGAGCTAAGAAGAAATGAAAAAAGGATCTAGAGTAAGTTGGATGTATGGCGGGAAAAGAACTTTTGGTAAGATTACTGGCAGTGGAGGAACAAGAGCAACAATTAAAGGCCCATCAGGAGGGGCTGTTACAAGAGTTGGAACTAAAGAAGATCCTATTGTAAGGATTGTATCTGAATCTACTGGAAACACTGTGTTAAAAAAAAGATCAGAACTAAGGGCAGCACCTAAGAAGAAAAAATAATGGCTATCAAAAAAGGTGGCCATACGTTTGAAGGGGTTGACAAACCTATAAGAACACCAAACCATAAAAGCGGTAAAAGTCATGCTGTTGTTATTAAGAAAGGTGATGGCTACAGGCTTATAAGATTTGGTATGCAGGGGTCTAGGACAAAACCTCCAAGAAAAGGAGAATCTGAGGCTGATAAGGCAAAAAGAAAGTCATTTAAAGCTCGTCATGCTAAAAATATTGCAAAAGGTAAGACCAGTGCGGCTTATTGGGCTGACAAAGTGAAATGGTAAGTTATTATTTATATTAATTATTGTTAAAATTTATTTATGGCAGACGAAGTAATCAAGCCTGATAACTCAGCTGAAATGGCTGCATTGAAGGCAGAAGTTGAAAGACTAAGAAAATCTAATAGTGAAATATTAGATGATTACAAGAAAGCTAAGGAAGCTGCAAAAGCTGTTCCTCAAGATGTAGATGTAAATGCTTTGATCGCTTTCAAGCAAAAAAAAGAACAGGAAGAGCTTGAGGCTAAAGGAAGATATGAAGAGGCTACAGAAAAACTAGCAAATCAGTTTAGACAGGCAGAAGAACAGCAAAAACAAAAGATTGAGCAACTGTTAGCAGAGAAGAGACAGCTAGAAGTTGAAGCTCCAGCAGTAACAGCACTTGCTGATGTTGTGCATGACCCTCAATATGTGTTGAGCCGTATAAGCAAGGATCAGCTTGCTAGAGAAACAGATGGCACAGTTGTTGTTGTTGATGGATATAACAGAACACCAGTCAAAGAATGGGCAATGTCTCAAATGCCTCAATGGGTACAGAAAAACCCAAGACCTCAAGGTGGTGGAGCTACAACAACAAAGGTACAGACTGAGTTTGTTGCAACTGATAAAAACCCATTTGCACCTGATTCATTTAACCTTACAGAGCAAGCTAGGTTATATAGAACAGATATTAATAAATATAATA
>Ga0115013_10002102_pt1 | contig 11203 bp, 9 predicted proteins | sample SouAtlMetagenome_2_FD_88686 | JGI IMG/M metagenome (GOLD analysis project Ga0115013, IMG submission 88686) | Marine eukaryotic phytoplankton communities from Atlantic Ocean - South Atlantic ANT15 Metagenome | ecosystem: Environmental > Aquatic > Marine > Oceanic | place: South Atlantic Ocean...
AGCAGTGACACAAATTAAAGGATGTAAGATAACTTTTTGGTTCGTATTGCTTGATGTATACTTGCTAGGAGATCCAACAATCACTATACTAATACAGGAAGCAGGATCTTTCTCGCAAAAAGAATTTTTAAGATATTATGCAATTCGACGTACAATTCTTTTGCTCATCATCCGGAGCAATTTCATCGAGTTCAGGATAATTATCCTTAATCGCCGAGGCTAATTCCTCGAAAGCTGCTTTCAAATCGGCGTTCACAAAAATTCGATCGAAATTTCCAGCTGCGTGGCCGTATTCCATCTCCTTAGCAGAGTTTGTAAGACGTTTCTTGATGGACTCTTCTGTCTCTGTACCTCGCCCACGAAGTCGTTTTTCTAATTCCTCCAACGAAGGAGGGGTAATGAAAAAATAGAGAGGTTCTAATGACGATTTCTTCACCTTCATGACCCCTTGAATATCGATATCTAGAATACAGATTTGATTTTGTTTCTGAACAGTTTCGACTGCAGCAACGCTAGTTCCATAATAGTTCCCGTGAACCTCTGCGTACTCGACAAATTTACCGTCATCAATTTCTTTCTTGATCTTTTCAACGGATGTGAAGTTGTAGTGTTTGCCGTCGACCTCTCCTTCGCGAGGTTTTCTTGTCGTATGGGACACGCTGAAACCAAATTGATCGTTTGGGAAACGTTTCATGAGCATCTCGATGAGTGTCCCCTTCCCTACTCCCGAAGGGCCACAAAAGACGACTGGTTTAGGTAGTGCACAACTCATGTCTTATTTGAAGTTTTAACTGAATGTGCCTTTTAATTTCCTGGCTGGAGTATTAATGACAAGATCACTGAAATTTCTTTTCATCGGTGGTAGTTTGGTCACAAGCTTGTCTCTCTCAACGGATGACTCCCACCTCCAAGATTGATTATTCCCATTGAATCCCGTATTGCGATTAAAAGCCTTAACCCTAACCCGTTTGGCCGCATTGACTATCGTGACGTATTGTGCTTGAAAAGATGACATCTTCAGATCGCTGTGTTTGATGTCAGGAGGATTACCGCGTGGTGTTTGTGAAACTGCCGTGCTTGGTTGGAAGTTGCAACCACATTATTTCATTCGATAGTCGGGATAATATTCTTTGAGCTGCGTTATCGACACACATAGCTAAATAGAGGTAGCTTTTCTTTCCTCTTTGCTACCGATTAAACTTTTTCTGATTGTGAAACCCATCCACTGTTACGAAAGACTGTCTGGATGATCTGTCGTTTCAAGCATGAAAATTTGCAGATACAGCATAGTAACACTCTTCCGATGGATACTGTTGGCAAATGTGTTTCTTGTGATATCAGTCGATTCATGCGATAACGAGGAGCTTGCAGCTCAATCGTCTTCTTCTTTGGGCGAATCCGATGAATCTACAACCACCGTTCCAACTGCGTCTCCACCACGGCTAGATGAAGGCAGCACAGAACCAAAGATACCGAGTTTGACAGAACCAAATATAAAGTCAAGAAAGCTACAAAGAACTAATACTTCGCGAGATCAATGGAAGCAAGCGCTTCGAGAAATTAAAAACTTGGCAGTTCCGAGATCATCTTCTGACGATACCGATACGAAAATGAAAGAGGTTAGGCTATTTCGACGGTGGAGATCACTTTTGAACGAACCTACAAAACTTGAATTAGATCCGAAAACAAAGACTACAACAGCGACGATGGAACAAGATATGAATGGTACTTCAAGTTCAGATCCACAGAGGGCCAAGTTAACTCCTCGTTTCGACGGATTCGCATCGTGGGAACGAATGCTGCAAGACTGGTCAGATGACGTTCAGGAATATTTAGAAAGGGTAGAGGCGGAAAACAATGGGTACCCAATGTCGCAATTTGGGAATGCAGAAAAGTTGCAGACATCCATTACAATTGATGACAAACTAGAGGAGCCACAGAAAAAAGAGTTCAAAAGATCTATCAAAAATCATGCTACAAAGAAGCAATCAATAAGCTTACCAGTTCCTGCTGCAAAGAAAGAAGGAGAAGCTGTGGTTCCATACACCGATATTGCTTCAAAGTCGAAAAATATATTGATTGTAACCACAGCTGCACTACCTTGGATGACAGGTACAGCTGTCAATCCTCTATTACGTGCCGCATATATGACCATTGGACGTAGTGAAATGAATGGAAGTGTAACGTTAATGCTTCCGTGGCTGGAACGAAGACATGATCAAGAACAAGTATATGGTGCAAATAATATTTTTGATAGTCCCGAAGACCAAGAAGCCTTTATTCGGAAATGGTTGCGTGATTCGGCAAATTTACCAATACCAAGTAAAGAGTTGAAGATAAAATGGTACACGGCTTGGCAAAACAAAGCAGAGAATTCAGTCTACTCTATGGGTGATATAACAGCCCTAATACCAAGAGATGAAGTAGACATCTGTATTTTAGAAGAACCAGAACACTTAAATTGGTATCGCGCTCCAGGTGATTCCTGGACAGACAAATTCAAACATGTGGTTGGAATCATCCACACAAATTACTTTGTGTATGCACAGGAGCAACCAGCGGCATTCATTCGGGTAAGTCCACAAGGGTGCATGAAGTAAAGCTTCTATCCAAACAATTTTATCAGTTTCTAATGATTTCTTATATTTGAACGTGTACCAAAGGCACCAGGTATGCGTCTCCTGTCTTCTTGGATGTGCCGAGCTCATTGCCATCGGATAATAAAACTTTCGGGAACGCTGGGTCAATTTGCTCCAGAAAAAGAACTAATAGAAAATGTTCATGGGATTAGAGGTACCTTTCTTGATGCCGGAAAGGAAGTAGGCGAACGCATCGAAGCCTCGAACAAAGATCTAGTTTTTGGACCCGAGGCTGAGCCATCAGTTTATTTTATCGGAAAAATGCTGTGGTCGAAAGGCATCGGCTCATTGATGGAGCTGCTACAGTATGCTGACGAAAACGCTGGTATAAAAATCAAAGTTGACATGTATGGCGGGGGACCTGACAAAGAGGCAGCAGAGAAAAGGGCAGATTCACTAGGTGTTAATATGACCTTTCATGGACCCATTGATCATGCTGAGCTAGCTTTCACGCATAAGGTAAGTTTGCCTCTCTTTGCCTCTCTTTTAGTGAAATCAATTTTCAGTACGATCTCATGAAATTTTTGTGTTAAGATTTTTATTAATCCATCAACTAGTGAGGTTCTCTGCACAACAGTTGCAGAGGCACTCGGTATGGGAAAATTTGTGGTCGTGCCATCCCATCCTTCAAATGACTTTTTTGCTGAGTTTCCAAATTGTCTCGTATACTCAAATAAGGAAGAATTTGTTGGTATGTATTATTGAGAAACTATTTCCGCGCTCCTGATTAGATATTCATCACATTTTTCTTACTTTTTGTTTTTTCTGCTTTAGGAAACCTTTACTATGCTCTCACACATTCTCCAGAACCACTCACGAGTGAATATTCACACGCTTTATCATGGGAAGCTGCAACTCAACGACTTGAGGCGGCTGGGAGTGTACCTGTAAAGGAAGCTGAGTTGAGGTCTGCAGCTTTGTCATCTCGTGATGCTAGTTTCGAGGTAGGTTATCATCAATCGTGCTAATTATTTTATATTTTATATTTGATTTATCTACTCACATCAACGTTCTTGCTTCATTAGATCACGTTACCTCCATTGATAGAAGACGTAGAGGACCGTAGAGTTGTGGCGTCCGGGTTGCGGAAATCTCGAGCTAGATATCGAACCTTTCGTTCGCGCTTATCCCAAGAAGTTTCTCAAAGCAGTGGTAAGTTTCCATCAACACTCAAGAAAGGAAATTATTTTTATTTAGATTGCATTAACATTTTGAATTTGCATTAAAGTTCTTCCAAATCGAGTGAAGCAAAGACTCGTGAACGAGCTCGACAAGCGATTAGATTTAGATATTGATGTGATACTCCAATCACCGAAACTACGCCTACAGTTGTCACCGGCCGAACTCGATAAACGACTTCTTGAGCTATATAAAAATGTAGCAGACGGGCCAAGGGGCGATGTCTTGAGGGTAATCGGCGGCGGCAATGATGTTGCATTTCAAGATCGTTATATACGGAGGAAAAAACGGTCGACGAAACGTAAATCAATCCTTGGTCCGGCCGTTGGCCAAAATGAAGAGAAGGAACGAACGACGTCGCAATGGGTAAAATCTGTACTGAAAAAGAATTTACGCAAAGATAGCGCCAATAGAAATGATACATCAGAGGAAATGAAAATGTGTCTTTCAAAGCGGCACAATAGATCATTTTCTCGATTCTCATCTTGCCAAACTACTTTCACCAAGAAATTCTACCCTGGTCGCAGTCAAGTATCATCATTCTCTCTTCTAATCTAGTAAATCTATCAGATTACACAACATTCATAGCATGTTTGGTGAACAATAATTTGATCGCATCTATAAACAACTACAGAAAACACTTAATTGTGTTGTTAATAAGATGATTTAATGATTTATTCCGCCCACTAAACCAATTTAAGCTGTTTTCTTTTCCCCTGTGATAGCTTTGCGATAGCTTCAATAGATAATCTGGCGACCATTAATGTCCAATATAACTGCAGGTATCCAAGGTATACTCCTGCGAGAAATTGTAGTAGAACAAAAAGTTTTGTGAAACCAAAATCGGTTGTAAGAAAGAGAAAAAAGTTATTTCGCATGTAGAGTGGGCCGACAGGAAGCCACTTCCAAAAACGGATATACAAGAAGCTTGTAACAAAAATCACTCGTGATGAGTGATGTAATAGTGGGTATTTCCTTGCAGCGTCCGGATGATCCTTGAATGTATTCATGATGGCCAACGGCACGGAACTCAATTCAAAAACGCCAAAGAAAAATGGCAGCCAATATCGAAATCCAAAATTACTAAACGCACCGCATGAGGCGGCAAAAACGACACAAAAATGATGAAGTATCATTTCAGTTGACTCGTTCACATAAAATATCCCGACTGGGATAGACCATACTTGGTAACCGAGTTGCATTGCTGGCATTAGGTAGAATTCATCGAATAAATTCGATATTCGTTCTATGCTGCTGGTTTCGTTGTAAGCAGGCAATGTTGGTAACACTAAATAATGATAGTATGCTCCCAAGCAACCAATGGCGAGATTAAAGAAAAGATTTGTTATCTGGTAGCATGTTTTCGTTCTTTTCCAGGCAGGTGTCTCTTTCGTTGAAAAGAAGCTACCATAAATCCGCAAAGAAATTACCCATACTAAGGTGCAAGACATCACAGTTACTAGAATTGCGACGAAAACCTTCTTATATTCGCGGGAGGTTTCAAACCAGAAGGGTTTTTCACTTTGAAGAGTCTGAAACTCATCCCTCAAGCGGTTCCATTCCGACGTCAATTCGTTGATTAGTGATAATCCCATTATGTCAGTCTTTACTGTGATTCCTGGTCGTATAAGGTCCTTTGATACTCTTTTGTTGTTGACCTCTAGCTAGGTCGTAACTCGAAAACCTTCTAGGCGAATTTTTAATTTCGGTTTTTCCTGCGAAATCGTCATGCTTTTTGATGATGATATCTGACGCACTTTGGGCTCGCTCCACCGCAGTCAGTAACGGTAATGAGATGGAAATCTCCGTTTTGAAAGAAAGTAAAAATTCGAATAGTGCGATTTAATCGCAACAGATTTTTTTGTGCAGAGTTGATTTTAAAAAAATTCTCTTTTCTCTTTTCAAAAAACTTTTGTGAAGAAGACCACTATGTATCTTGGCATTTTATCAGTAATACTATAGATCATCGACGGAAGAATATAGAGAACGGCGATACAAATGTCTGTGAAACTGTTTCTATACTTCGCCATTTTTCGGATTGCAAACGTCTTCCTGGTCCAATCCCAATTTGATCCCGATGAATACTGGCAGAATCTTGAACCCTCCTATTGCTTTATCTTCGGAGACGACCCGACATTCGATAGTAAGTCGTCTTGTCCTGGATTGACATGGGAATGGAAACGACGGCGACAGTCGCAAAACGAAACGTATGCGTTTTCAAGCGACAGCGCAAACGTGAACCACCCGTTCATTGATTCATTGGTTTTTGGATTGGAAGGTCCTGTCCGTTCTTTCGCATCTATTCTCCCGACGTTGCTATTTTATTTTGTAATCAAGAGATATCAATGGGATTCGTCCTGGATGGTGTCGAGGGGACCGCTTGTTATCAACTCGATTTTCGTAGCGGCAGTCACTGATTGGACAGTTTGGTATACGTCTTCACGACTGAGACCACTGAACAAAGGACAATCGAATGGCACCCAGAATAAAGAAACGAAAAATGCTCTTGTTTTTTGGTGCATCTACTGCCAACTCAGCTCGTGGTTCAACGCATATACTCTGATTCGAACATACAGCAACTCCCTTGAAACTGTATTGCTATCCCTCTCATTTGCACTCGTTAGCCCGGTACGTCAAGTTTGTCTAATACAAATATCCAAAGTGTCTGTAGCTGGATCAACGGAAACTTATTGTTATTCGATAAACCAAATTTTCAAACTTTTGGTCAAACACTAGACTCAACGATCCTTCAATTGTACTTATTGAATTCTTGTTGAATCCATGTTCATGAAGGAATTTTTATCAACTGATGAAATATCAAATAAATCAATGGCATTGAAACGAGCATGGCTAGCGTTCTTTTTGGGTGGGATATGCATGTCAATCAGGTTTACTTGTTTAGCCGCATACATTCCAATGGGGATTATACTTGCCCGGCGCACACAAAGCGCTTTTACTTATCTATTTCTTGTGTGTGCTCTTTCGGGACTGTTTGGATTCCTCTTGACCATAATCCTCGATCGAGTTATGTTTGGTGTTTGGTACGTACACTACGAGATACTATCGATTATATTGATCACTCATGTCATTGGGAAATGCTGTCTCCTTATGCAAAGCATTGCATGAGACAGATACTGATTGGTTGCCAGCGGGATCGATTCAGAAATATTTTTCTAGCTCACTACTAATCACCTTCTTCTGTCAACGATTGCTAGGGCGATACCAGTTCTTGGGAATTTTCATTTCAATGTGATTCAGGGTAAGCAATAACAATCATGGCATCCAAATCTAAAGTGTTATTACTGCCATATAATTGGCTCTCATTGATACTCTCTGACGCGTTTGTCTTTCAGCGAACGGTAGTTTGTATGGAACGCACCCTTTTCATTGGTACTTTACAGCAGGTATTCCAGCATTGACTGGGATTCTCCTTCCAGTGCTGATGTATGACTTGCTATTTGGGATAGGGAAATCTGCTTCACGTAACCTCTGGATAGTCATCGCTTGCTACGTTATCTCTCATTCTTTTTCGGACCATAAAGAATTTCGCTTCCTCCTACCTATCCTCCCAATGATCTGCTTGCTCTGTGGTACTAGAATGCAAGATCTTATGGATGGTGTAAGGCCGTTCCGAAGAAAACAAATGGCCTATATTGGCGCAGTGCCCAACATCGTTGCTGTCTTATATCTAGGTTTAATATATCAGCGAGCACCAATAGAAGTAAACCGAGCTATACTTGGGGCAGTGAGCGCAACCAGAGCCCCACGCCCTGATACTATTCAGGTTCATTATCTGATGGGTTGTCATTCCACTCCCCTTTCAAGTCATTTACACAATCCAACCACTAAAGTTGTGCCATGGTATCTTGATTGTAGTCCGGAGTGCCGAAAGAATCCTGAAGTTGAGTGCGAAAGTGACTCGTTTTCGAAGGATCCTGAAAAGTTCATGAAGCAAATATACTTCGAATGCAATCATGAAAACGATAACGAAGACCATACGTGCTCAAGCTCACTTATCGCTACAGGAGGGCGAGACATACCAGACTATATTGTGTGCAATGTCAACGATTTACAGAAAATGATGCCTGGGCTATCGTCTATGGGTATGAAAGAAATCGGCAGATTTACGAACGGTATAAATGGCATCCTATTTTCAGATACAAACATGCTGCAACAGGACTACTCTTCAAGGTCGCACGGTGTCAAGCTGTGGCCATTTCAATACTATCTTTCGTTGAGCTACGAGGAGATTGTATTGTTGCAACGATTATAAAATTCAGCTAATCCCAACTACATAAGGAATACTCCATTGCGAGACCTAAGCATGTGTCATTCACTAGGGTTCTATTAGAGTGTAATTGCCATAATTAGTCGCGGTGGTGTCCTTGATTGACAGCAACTCCATTCAGACTTCCGAATCCAAGAGATTCGAGCATGTCTCGTGTGTCAGGGTCAATTTGGATGGTCTCTTGCTCCAATGCGGAAACTTCTGGAACAAAATCCAATCTACGTTCACGTTCCTCTTCTTGCAGCTTCAAAGAAATACCTCGCACTGGTCCCTTAGCGATTCTTCTCATCAAGTGAGTTGTGTATCCTGCAATCTTGTTTCGCATTCGCTTCGAAGGAAGAATTGCTACCTCATCGACGATACGTTTGTTTGTGTGAAAGTCGAGTGTAAGCCGAGTGTAGTATTTCTCGACAATAGTGCGTGCACTCTTTTTAACAGTCTTCGTACGGACACCCTAAAATCATCATCATGACAAATCCAAAGACACAATAAAAATATTAGATAAGCAATATGCCGGACGCAAACAAAAGGCTTTCAAACAAAGGCCGAGGGAACCAATGGATCAAACCATCCAATTCCGAGATTCTACGTAATGAACCTTCCAAGCCGGTGCATATTCAGTCAAACTAATTTCCATATTCTCGTTCTTCAGCAACTACATACCATGGTTGAATTTTTTCTACGGTATTACCAGATGATGTAATCCAGACAATTTGATTTACGATAGAGCTAATGCCAAGACAACAAAACAAAATCGCTCTCATCTACACGTACTAAAACCCCGTAAAAATATTAGTAAGAACGGTAAGGTAAGCTCATAATTCGTTAGGGTTGGGGTTAATTTGCTTGATCCGCAGACAAAATCGACCATCGCGATTAGATTTATTTATCTGATTTACGGTATTTTTTTACTTATGGTTTTCTCATTGGTTGTGATTCATTTTGTTCTCTCGTTCTTCAACGAAGTTTATATTTTGCTTCATTTCTTCAAGTAAGAAGAACAGAATAGAACAAATATTTGACATGCAAGTTGATTTTCGTCACGTTTGTTGGCGTGAAATTCATGATTAGAATTTACTTTCCTCGCCTTATCCCAATATCTTTGAGGACTTCCAACATTTAGAACGGCAGCACGTTCTAAATTGTTCTATAACACATACCTTCTTGACAAGTGTTTCGAAGTTGATTGCTCTCGAACATTTACTCGATTAGACGCAGTTTTCACCGTTAAGCAATTGCAACTACAAAATTCTTATTTACGATGATGGAGAGATTCAAAACCTGTGGCGACAGCCTCAATAAGAAAGTAGGCGAGACCAGACTTGGAAAGTGGTTCGAGCTTGGGGCTCGTGATAGCACATTCACCACCGAAATCAAAGCTGGGACTGCTACATTTCTAACAATGGCGTATATCCTCGCTGTTAATCCAATCATCATGTCCGAATCGGGAGGGTCTTGCGTGGCACCCGATGGTGATATCTTTGCCCCAGAGTACGAGGCATGCCTCGAGGAAATTCGTCGCCAATATGTCACAGCTACGGCTCTTGGATCCTTTATCGGGTGTGCGCTAATGGGTCTACTCGCTAACCTCCCTATCGCGCTTGCTCCAGGTATGGGAATGAATGCTTACTTCACCTACAACGTAGTCGGTTTTAGAGGCACGGGATCTATTGACTACGAAGCTGCCCTGACAGCCATTATGATTGAAGGCTTTATCTTCCTCGTACTTGCTGTCTCAGGTATTCGTTTCACCATTGCCAAGCTCATTCCCGAACCCATTAAGCTCGCCACTGCTCCCGCTATTGGAGCATTTTTGGCGCACTTGGGATTCCAGGTAAGCTCAGCTATCAAAATCAGTATTTAATTCTTGCTTGTAACGAAATGGACTAAATTGTTCCCTATTCTCCCAAATGGATATTTCGATCTCTAGACTGCCGAAGGTTTGGGCATTGTTGTGTCTGATATTGCCACAGGTAAGCGAATCTGAGCTCAAAATATTCGACAGAATCAGTCGTTGCTTGCTGCCCTGATCAAAATTGATCTCAATAAGTTTTGCGCTTAAACTAATATCTGTAATATAGGTATTACCTTGGGTGGCTGTTCTGAGGAATACCGCACCCCATTAGTGGCCCTTACTGATCAATGTCTCAACGAGGGAATATGTGTCACTTCAAATGGATATACCTGTGACGTTGAAGGAGGAATAATGAGAAACGCACAAACTTGGCTCGGCATTATTGGCATGATGATAATGGCCATTATGCTTGCCTACAAGAGGAATTCAGGAATTATCGTTGGTATCATGTTTGTCACCTTCATTTCCTGGTTCCGAAACACTGCTGTAACAATTTTTCCTGATGATGCAGCCGGGGACGCGGTGAGTTGTTGAAATATACTTTTGTGTACTTATTTCGAAGCATAATATTAAAATTGTCATGGTCCGTATTTTCTCATATGTGTTTGTGTTCATAACCAATGAATCAAAATGAACAAATTCTAGCGATTTGACTACTTCTCAAAAGTGGTGGCACTAGAGCCTTTGAACCTTGTGATCGCAAAATTCTCAGGAAACATATCCAAGGCCCTAAAAGCACTCTTTTTCTTCCTCTTCATTGATTTCCTTGATACTACTGGCACTATGCTTGCGGTCGTATCCCCCCTCGGCATCTCAGATGAGAAAGGGGACTTCCCAAAGAGCCGCCAAGCCTTCGCTGTTGATGCCATCGCAACTATGATAGGCTCAATCTTTGGCCTGAGCCCCATTACCTCGTATATCGAGAGTGCTGCTGGCGTGGAGGCTGGAGGTCGAACCGGCATCACGGCACTTGTGTGCGCCTTCTATTTTTTGATCGCGATCTTCTTTGCCCCCATCCTCTCCAGCATCCCTGGATGGGCTACGGGAGGTGCATTGATCATTATCGGCGCACTTATGTGCCGCTCCTTACCATTAATTCAGTGGAAGAAGATTGATCATGCCCTCATCGCCTTCGTCACTATCATGCTTATGCCACTTACATACTCCATTGCCTGGGGTCTTATTGGGGGTGGTTTCGTTTGGCTTATCATGCGAGGATTCTTCCTGATTTTTTCCGTTTTC
>Ga0115013_10002105_pt1 | contig 11201 bp, 4 predicted proteins | sample SouAtlMetagenome_2_FD_88686 | JGI IMG/M metagenome (GOLD analysis project Ga0115013, IMG submission 88686) | Marine eukaryotic phytoplankton communities from Atlantic Ocean - South Atlantic ANT15 Metagenome | ecosystem: Environmental > Aquatic > Marine > Oceanic | place: South Atlantic Ocean...
ATCCAAGCGTCTATCGCATTATTTTGGTCGACCAGCGGGGTTGTGGCAAATCCAAGCCCTTTGCGAACCTGGAAGAAAACACCACGTGGGATTTAGTGTCCGATTTCGAAAAGATCCGCGAGCATTTAGGAATCGACACCTGGATGGTCTTTGGTGGATCGTGGGGATCGACGCTGGGACTTTCTTACGCCATCTCTCATCCCGACCGAACCACCGAACTGGTGTTGCGAGGAATCTTCTTGCTGCGCCAAAAGGAGCTGGATTTCTTCTACGAGGGCAAGGGGACCAACTTTTTGTTTCCGGCGGAATGGGAGGATTATGTTAAAGAAATTCCTCCCCAAGAGCTGGAGGAGGCTAACGGGAGCTATATTGTGGCCTACGGCCGACGGCTAAGGGGCGAAAAGGGAGACGACGCCATGGCCTCGGCGGCCAAGTCGTGGTCTGTCTGGGAGGGATCCACCTCCAAGTTGATCGTCCCACCACGAGAAAACATTCTCGGCAAGTGGGCTGGAGACGACTTTTCTCTGGCCTTTGCCCGGATCGAGAACCACTACTTTACCAGCGGTGGCAGGGTCCCGGAGGTTGCCACGGGATTCTTTCCCCGCGAGGGATGGCTCCTGGAGGATGAAAATCTCTCCAAGATTGCCAACATTCCCACGGTCATTGTTCAGGGACGGTATGACGTTGTCTGCCCGGCCACGAGCGCCTACGAGCTGCATACCAAGCTCTCAAAGCTCACCTCCGACGAGAAATTGCAGACACTGCACATTGTGACGACCGGACACTCGTCTTTCGAACCAGACATTATCGAGAAATTAGTGGAGGCCACAGATTCGTTCCGGCCCTAAACTTTAAAAATAGAACTCTAGTGGCGTGCTTGTTGTGATATGGACAATATTTTCTATACAAAACATATATATAGAGATATCTATTATACATTGATATGCACCAAATTTAAATTAGCTAGGCAATTATATGCCAGAGAATGACAGGCCAGAGAAGGAAAACACAATCTGTGCTGCATATGCTTTTTCCAATGCTTTTTCCAATGCTTTTTCCAATGCTTTGATCTTGTCATTGTTTGCTTTTTCCAAGTTACTTCTACTCGGATCTATTCGTTTTGGTGGCTTGCCAGCACGAATCTTGTTGTGGGTATGGTACTTTTTTAGTTTTTACAACCAAAAGATATTTCTCGACATCATGATGTTTGATATCTTCACACGGTGTGGAACGATATATTTTCTTTCAACATGTCAGCAATCAAGGATCGCATCAGGCCCGATACCATCATCAAGAATACCTATGGAGGTTATCAACGACATTCACCACGATTCATTATAGGATATTGGTCCATCCGAGGTTTGGGGGCCCCGATTCGAATGCTTTTATCGGCAGCTCAAATAGATCATTGGGTAGTCCTATACGACGTAAAAGAGAAATCAGATCGGGAAGATGGATGGGACAAGACTTCTTGGGAAACCGACAAAGAATGGCTGAAACAAGACTTTCCGTTTATCAATTTGCCATATCTGGTGGATTGTTCGGACGATACGGTCCTTTGCCAAACCAACGCGATTTTGACATATTTGGGGCGCGAATTGAAACTGCTGGGTACTACGAAACGGGAAATATGTCAGTGTGAGGAACTGCTGTGCGAGATTATGGACTTGCGAAACATAATGGTGCGTTTTGCCTACGCCAGGGACGAAAAAGCGATCGTTCAAGATGCCGTAAAGATGTTGATAAATGCCGATCGTTATTTTCAAAAGTTCGAACAGCATCTCATGGCTCAATATCCAAATGCCAAAGACAGAGTAGTTGAACGGGAAGAAATAATGACTTATGGATTTTATTGGCGAGGAGTGTGCCATTTGGTCAGTGGGAAATTCTCTGCCCCCGATTTTCATTTGTGGGAGATGTTGCAGCAATTTGAAGGACTGTGTCGATATCTAGACATCCCAAACTGCCTCGGTGACGCGACAACCTGTTCGGAACAGGTTGATGCGATTGAAACTTGGAAAGAGCCTTCAAAAAAGACTTCAAAGTATCCCTATCTCAAAGAATTCTCTAACGGTTTTATTCATTTGTTTGCAAATCAAGCTTATGGTACAATGTTTCGGTTAAATGGTGTTATTTGCCCGAGAGCTCTCCGACTACCATACAACAATGCATATGCTCGATTTGGATCCGCACCAGAAGCTTGGAATGAAACCCAAAAAATGTGGATCCCTGGTAAGTACATCCGCGGTCAAAAGCACCCTTGGAAAGGCAAAGGAGTAATAAAAAACTCGCAACCTCGGTTAGCCACAGGGATTGAGTACTGGGATGATGATGCGATGAAGAGAGCAAGAGAAAAACAAACAGAATTTTGCTGAAGAATCAATCACCAAGTAGTGAAATCTAAATTGGTTGTGTCCTTTAAAATAAGTGAATGAAATTTTAGAATTTTAATTGCAACTTTTGCAATTCCTAGTGCTACAAGGTTTGGGCAAACATGATTTTGTTCCAACCAAAATAGCCTTTGAAGCAAGTTCCTGTCATCGTGGAACTGATATCATTTCTATGAATTCTGACAATTATAAAATATAAACAGTAGAATAGATTCTTTTTAGATCCGTGAACTTTATATTTATTCGTCTTCTAGTCTTATTGCAGCATCCATTGCCACGTATTGTTCGATAGGGATGCCTTGCTCAAAATCCCCATCATCGAATTCGACGTCGATAGAACCATCGGCCAGGACCAGAGCCACGGTCCCGTCAAAGTATTCACCATCCTCTTGCAAATCCACGGCGACCCGTGAGCCACCCGTTATTGGTTTTCGGGGCCAGATCTCCGACCGTTGGACGTCATCGATTACGGCTTCTTCCATTTCGTTGACACCGGCTTCATCAAGAGCGACTCTGTAGCGGCAGCGTCTGTTTTTGAACCTCTTCCTGGAAATGTCCACAATGGTTCCGGGAAAGAGTAAATTCGTTTTTCTCTCCTCAAAGTCTTTCAATTGAATGTAGATTTCCATGCCTGGACGATAGGAAGGTTGTGTCTCATCGAGTAAAAACTTTCGATTGCCATCTTGGTCTTTGGCAGTCGAGACTGTTGCTCCAATCGAATCCCATTTCGGCATTCGGTAACCGTTCTTGGGGAAGCAAACAAAATCATAAGCCGGTGATTCATTTCGTCGAACCATCTTTTTGGTACTGAGCTGTTTTGATGGTCTGGTAGCTCTTTCAAAACTTGTAGAAAAGATAGTCTTGGATAGATCATGAAGGAAGAGTTGGGTATTCCATGACATGGAGCGATTCCTTCGGACGAAACCAAAACGTTGCTTGTCCATGAGCAAATCGATTTCTTCTCTCATGGCACCCAGTGTATTTGCGAGCTTTTTCCCAACCAAGAGCCTTTTTCGAACGTAGTTGCGGCTCTCATCGTTGCTGAGTACCATCCAGTCCCCAGAACGATAATCCTGCATCAAAAATCTGCCACCACCGTGGTTCTTGGTAATCATGTTGATGGCTGTATCCACTAGATTTTCCGACAGACCCGAGGACAAGCCTGAGGTTGTGTGGTAGGGAGAATTCGTTGGTAAGACTGAGTGATAAAAGCCACCTGTACCACCGTATGCATCAATGAATTGATCCATGACCCGATTACCAGGGTGGTATTCCAGATAGGTGTGGTAGGCCCCAATCGCCTTGGTGTGCATTCTCGTGCCAATCAAGACATCAGACCGCCTTGGTAGGGTTGATATGGTGCCAGCAGCACCGGGATCGTCATCCAGGTATACAGGATCGGGCGGAAAAGGCCTCATCAAAGTCTTTCCCGAATCAATATCGATTGCCCAGTTGGAGGAAGTAATCGAGTGCCAGACGTAAAACCCCAGTGCTAAAATGGAACCATGAGTCAGAACCAATCGCTTTACACCGGCAGTCATCACCGTCCTCGCAACAGAAGGTTTACAAGAATTCTGGGAGGTTGGGTCCAGTCGATTGTAGAGATATCCAAGGACCGAAGAGAGCGCCAAAAAAGCTGCTAGCCCGAGGTGTCCATAGGCGTTGACCTTTTTCAGAAAGTCAAATGTTTTGGTGATGGTTCCACTCATGTAAACCTGCCAGGCATTCTCATCTTCGTAATCGATCTCTCCCTGCAACCACTCTGGATATTGAAGCGGGATCATGACATTATCCAACAAGCCATCCAGATCTTCGGGCTCTCCACCCATCTGTCCATTGGCAACTCGCAGTGTGGTGGCCGTAAACAAGTCGTATCCCCAGGATCTATCCCTAGGTTTGAATAGGTGCAGGCACCGCAAAATATTCCATGGCCTCTGGAGGTTGGCCATAGTGTTGGACATATCCTCCCAGGTTGATCCCCAGTTCAGCCACTTTTGATGAAAGTAGGTTCCCCGAGCCAGCTGTCGTGGATCTTCCGAATGGGGGCGTTTCAAAAAGCTAACGATGAAAACGATGCGGTCATCCTTGCCCTCCTCAGTATGAGCTGTTCCACGGTGCCATCCCTGTTGGTTCAAGAGCGCTCCATCTCCAGCTCTCCACAAACCTTCCATGGATTTGTCAAACTGGTAGAGTTGCTCGCCAGAAGCATCCGATCGGTATTCATGGCGAGGACGGGCCCTTCGGACCTCGCTAAGATCGATGCTGTTATCGCCACACACATCGTGCATGCTTTCTGTCGCACACATATACGTCCCTGGACACAGTTCCGTCGCTCCCATTTTTTGCGTCGTGTCCTGGAGCGGCAAGAATAACGAATAGGAATGGCTGTAGGTCCGGCCATACTTGACCCCGTTCCCGTCTGGTTTGACATCTGGATGCCAACTCTGGTCTTCGGCACCCTCCCAAGCCGTAATGGCGGTGATCTCCGAGAGGGCCGGATTTTCATCTCCCACTAGGTTTTGTATGAGCTCCGCAAAGACCTTGTGGTCGTGTATTTCCTGGAGAGCCTTGACCACTGCTGGATGCTCGGTGGATTCGATCCCGTAGGAAATTCTGTGGTGCGAAGCCGTCATGGGATACTCATCGGAGGTTCCCAAGGTTGCCTCATTCTTTTCATCGATAAACGTTCGGAGTGCTGCAATGGTGGCATCGCTGAGGATCTTTGGGACCATCACCGACCCGTGCTTCATCATGGCATGAACGGCCTGCTTGCCTGCCTTCTTGGCGACTTGGTCGGGGATTGGCCTGAGTTGTGGAGTCTCCCAGATATTCCAAGCGGGGGCAAACCGCCTCCGGCTCCTCCTTACGTCGTCCTGCTGGTATCTGGTTCGAAAACCTCTCTCGTCGTAGACAATATCCGATGAACCGTTTTGGCCGTGTGAATCATGATACTCTTCCAGGAGCTTGTCGACATCGATGAACATTTCCGAGGCTCTATCGTTGTGGATTCCAAAATGGATGTGATGGGAGCTGGAGGTTGTAACGTCCGTAGCATCACACTCGCGCTGATAATAAGTAATCTCGTTGACCAGATCGGAATCGGTGCGACGGGCACGCTGCAGGATGGTGACCCAATACCGGTCGTGGAAGCTTCCCAATATTGCAACGGCCACCATGGCCAAAAAGGAAATTGCTAGCCCAGAATGCAGTCCAATGCTTAGGCATTTGTATAACGAAAGAAAGAGAAACTCCAGAAAGGACTGTATGGAATCCAAGAATGATGAGGCGTTTGTTCGTTTTGAGGTTTGGGCAGTAGTTGTCGTTTTTGTGCTGCTGCCATTCGTGCCGTGGTAATGTCCATTTCCATTCGCAGTTCCATTGGACAGCCCATTCGATATTCCATTGTGATCACCGTTTCGTTGTGCCTCTGCAGATTGATGATGAAGAGCGCGACGAACAGCCTCACGGGTTTTCGACTGTTCATCGTCTGCGAAATCCACCGAAGATGGAGTCGCTACGAGACCTGGCTGTATCATTTGGTTTCTGCTTCAATGTCTCGCGGTTATTGAATGTTGTTTTCCCCCTGTATCGTTAATGGATTTAGCGCTCGTCGGGCAGACCTTCTTTCCAACAATAGACATTCAATCTTACTTCGTTTTCAGTAGTAGTAGTCACAATGCGAGATGTTTCTCACAAGAGACGGAAAGAGAAATGCGTAATATATATGATCATGCTTCAAAGTAAAACATAGTGATGCCGGACCACGCCGAGACGTCTTCTTGCCGCTCTTGCTCCCGCGCAACGGATCAAAAAGCCAAAAATTGGTTCGGTTAAATCGTATGGCGGGCTTCGGGACTCAAGAGTCATAGTACGGTAGATTAACTACCTCTTTTTCCTTATTATTCTCCTGATTCGCATTTGATGCTCCGAGAAAATCCCAAGCTATTCTGTTTTCATTACACGTCGAAAGTGTATCGTACAAAAATTGATCTTTCCATAATCATCCGCTCAAATGCGTATTTGGACTACAGCATTTTGTTCTCTCTCAAATACTCTATCCAACAAATTTGACACTTCGAATAGGAATACTTGAAATACTATCGTGACTACCCAAAGCTCAGTATTGCGCATGCTCCAACGACGTTTGACTTTGTGGAAGAACAAGCAACATTGAGAGGCGGCAGCCCAACGCTAAAGCAGTGAATCTTCAGACGCCTGAGTGTTGCTACCATGATTCTACGAATCGTTGGTCAGTCACTGCTCCTCGTCGCTTCGGCTATGGCCATTCCATCTTTCCAACACGACCCTTGGCAAGAACCACGAACTAGCCAGTGGAAGAAAAACGTCGCAGAAAATCGTCGATTCTTGACCAAAAAAGGACGACAATCCCTTTACGACGAGTTTGCGAATGGACAAAGCCAACAAGAATCACAACCAAAGAACATTAGCAATAGAATTCGAGGAGGAACTCCACCAAAATCAACTCCAAATGATCGAGACCTGCAGCAAGTCAATCCCGACGTCGGCGAATTGAACGTCTTGGTCCTCTTGATCCAATGGAAGAACCATCCCGATCGGAATCAGGCCGTTTCTGCGGCAGACATTGAGCAGATGCTAAACGGTGAAGGCCGCAACGAATTGCTCTATCCCGGTGGCAGTGTCAAGGGATACTTTGATGCAATCTCGTACGGAAACTTTAACATTAATTTCGTGGTTTCCGACTGGTTCCTCTCCGAATTTACCGAACAACAATTTACAGCGAATGGGAGCCGGGGACGGACCCAGGAGCTCCAACAGGCCTTTGAGCCGGCTCTCCAGTTTCTGGACGATGATTTTTTTCGCTTCAAGGACTTTGACACCAATTTCGATCGAGAGATTGATCTCACCCTGGTCTTGCACAGTGGATACGACGGATCGATTGGTGGCAAGGACTGCGAGACGGGTAAGATGCCCATGGAAAGGATATCATCGCATGCCCGAAGCGGAGCCGACTTTTTGCAGTGGAGGTCCCGAGCCGGGTACGGGCTGGGTGCCTATGCGGTACGTGGCATCGATGATGGCAATTGCTGAGTATGGGAAAGAATCGCTTTTGTCGTTGATCAAACAATGGGATGTGATTGTGTTGAATTTTGCTGCAATATTGTCAGTTTATCCAAATTTTTTGAGTTTCACTCACACGTTGCTTTCAATATTTTTTAAAAACTTGAATCAATCCAAAATGCTCGATAGGTCGCCCCTGCCTTTCGTGGGGTGTGTAATACGGAGATTGACCGAATTGGGACTATAACACATGAAATGATCCATCCCTTTGGATTACCAGAGATGTATGATACAGAACTCAATTTCGGGACGGGCAACATCGGAGGCTTGGATCGATTCGACATCATGGCCAACCCAAGAGGGCCTTCCGATGACCTAGCATGGCCAGGCCACGTGGGAGCCTGGGTGAGACTCGAACTCGGATGGATCGAACCGACCGAAATCACCGAAGACGGGACCTATGAATTGCGACCGGTGGAGCTATTCCCTGACATGTACATAATTAAAGCGGGTTTTGCTCCAAAAGAATATCTCTTGCTCGAAAACCGACAGCCAATTGTTGGAGATTTCGACGAAAAATTCTTTTCTCCCGGTGGAGTCCTAATTTATCACGTTGATGAAAATATCTGGGATATCTTTGAGAGTGATACGGTCGAGGGAAATTACCCTCGTGGATATCCAGGGCAGGATGGCTGGCCTGGAAACGGAAGACACTATCCAGTAGCTCTATTACAGGCCGATGGATTGTACGAGCTCGACCAGGGAATCAATGGTGGCCAGAGTGCCGATATTTGGAACCAGCCATCGCAGGTGCTAGGTCCAGGTAACGGAGAAAAGATCTTTTTTGCGGGTGACTATCCCAATACCGATTCCTACGCATTTGGTGACATTAAGCCAACGGGAATCACCATCAGATTCTTTCAGACCAAAGGAGATACCATGACCTTTGAGGTTTGTGGGTTAACAGAAGAGTGCGAGGACAAACCAATTCCCCCCGTGAATGATATCGAACTAGATGAAGCGATCGAAGAATTGGTGAATGGAAGCTGCGATATCGCTGCAGATGCAATCCGCCCCAACAATAGTCTAACGGCTATTAGCAATATTGACAGTGGCACAGAAGGTAAAACCTGCTATGGCAATGAAGATAGAAAGGGTGTGTGGTATACTGTCAATGCAGGATCTGTGCCTGCTGGCGAGGTTATTCGAGCTAATACCTGCTTCTCGGAAACAAAATTGATGAATAAAATTAGTGTATTCAAGGGAAACGACTGTGCCGAACTCACATGCGTCGAAACGGATGAAATAGCATGTAAAAACGGATACCGGGGTCATGTCGTGTACTGGGAAGCTGAACCAGAGGAAGACTATTATCTGTTTGTTCATACAGTGGAGAATGAAGATGATAATGCTGATGTTGCTACACTCGGCGATGCATCTCTGTTATTGAGTGTTGTAAGTTTCCCTAAAGTTATCAATGATGATTGTGGTACAGCAGTTACATTACCAGCTGCAGCTGAGGCTATTGTTACAGGTACAACAGTAGGAGCGCGACCAGAATCAGATTTGCCTTCTTCCGAGACATGCGGAATCGAAAGCGCTGGTGTTTGGTTCAAGGTTGTTGGAACAGGGTCGAATATGAAGGCCACAACTTGCATGCCAGGTACAGACCATCCTACTCAGGTTCATGTGTTTGCAGGAAGTTGTGACTCGCTGTCTTGTATAAGTGTAGAAGCGAACAACTATGCGGTTTGTTCTGACTTTGCCATCGCTACTAACACTGCCACGGTGAATTGGGAGACCGAAGAAGGAGCAGAATATTTTATTCTGGTTGGTAGCAGAGACGGGAGTGTGGGAAACTTTGAATTGAAAGTTACAGAGTTCGAACCCATTCCAACTGATACCTGTGAGACCGCTTATAAATTATTTACTGGAGATGAACTATTACCTGTTACTGGTTCTACGGAAGATGCTACGAATGATTTCCCATACGGTGAAGAATATTGTGGATTGCCTTTGGACACGGCAGGAGTTTGGTATACGATCGTGGGCACTGGTGGCGGATTATCTGTTTCGACCTGTGGTTTTAACAATTATAATTCTGCAATCAGTATCTTCACTGGTTCTGGATGCGGCGAGTTGGAATGCGTCACGGGAGTTGCTACTCGTGATCCATCTTGTAACTTTGCAGGTGTCACCGCTGCTTGGCCATCCGAAGAGGGTGTAACGTATTATATATATGTTCATGGCGTTCCCCAAAATTCGTACGGTAACTTTGAAATTCAAGTCGAAACTTTTGAAATGGAGGTGAATAATGGATTTTGTAACGACGCCAATCTTTTATCAGGCTTAGGCGTCTACGTCGAAGCTTCTACCCTCACTGCAACCCATTCGGCACCGACCAACATCTGCGATGTGGAGCTTCTTAATCCTGGATTATGGTACTACTTCGTAGGGACGGGACATCGCTTTTATATTAGTGCCTGTCCCACTGATGACATGGATATTACGGTTACTATTTTTTCCGGGAGCAACTGTGGAGAATTATCCTGTCTTATTGGTTCAACTTTTACAGAGACAGATTGTGTGTCTGCTCCCTGGGCTAATGATGTTCGATTTCTCTCCCCCATGGGGAGGACCAGTAACTACACGTATGTATTCGCCGAAGAGGGTGAGATTTACTACTTGTTTGTCAGCGGTAAAGATGCATCCCCTTCAAACAACATTAACGATATCATTACCACTGTCGGAGCTTTTGATCTCACCTGGTTATCAACTGAAGAACCGGCAGATTCCCCAACTGTCGCACCGTCAGACTCCCCAACCGTATCACCCGAAGATTCTTCGAACAAAAAGTTGCTGTATCTTCTCCTTGGCGTAGCAATATTTTTATTGCTTTTCTGTGTTCTGCCGCTGCTTTGGTTAATGTGCAAGAAAGAAAGGTCCAGCAAGGATCGTGATCGCGATATGGAGGAGGCAGCCCCCTTCAGAAACAAGACCAATAGCGATACAGCACTATTCAGGGATGAAAGCAGCCACAGCTATGACGACGCTGGAGCAGTTGTGCCCCATGCTCGAGAGAAAACGAAGAAGAAAAAGAAAGGGAGAAAGGACCAAAAAGAGAAAGGGAAGAAAATTATAGACAAAAGGGAGAAAGGGAAGAAGGGTAAAGACAAACGGGGGATAGGGGAGAATGATAGAGTCAAGAAAGGAAGGAAGCACTCTAGAGAGAGAGGTAAAAGGGACAAGAAAAGATCTAAACAAGGACAACAGGAAGCATTGTTGAAGGCACCGGCAGATGACAACTCAGATCCGGTTCATATGTTCAAGAAAAAGTCTAAAAAAGGACAGCAGGAAGCATCGTTGAACGCATCAGCAGATGACGACTCAGATCCGGTTCGAATGTCGTTCCAGTCGAAGCTGGAATCCTTTGAATCGGGTTCATTCCACAACACAAAATCGAGCCTAGTCTAAGGAAGGATAGATATAAACTACGTTTGGGGATCAAGAAACGTATAAGCATATCAAATCACACGATATTCCTTCGATCACTATTCATTGCCTTGCTAGTGGCTTTTGGAAGGACACTTTGGGCCGTAGAAGGATATTCGTGTTGGCATTGGCCAGTAACATATATAATTGAAAAAATTTTAAACCTTAAGAATCCATTATAACTAAATTTCCCCAAGCCTTAAACTAGGAGACCTCCAACTCCCACCAAGAGGGGAAGCATCAGAGATCCAAAAGCCAGGTGGCTTGCAGACGACGAAG